>WSSedL1CaDRAFT_10000698_pt1 | contig 22622 bp, 16 predicted proteins | sample WetSurSL1Cattail_FD_9464 | JGI IMG/M metagenome (IMG submission 9464)
GGAAGAATAAATATTGTCGGTAAACCAACCATGGGAAAGCGCCCCCTTTATTTCGAGGTATCCGTAAGTAAAGGGAACGGGGATAAAATGTTCAATGCCTGCTGTAATTTTAGGCATAGGACGACTATTGTGCGAAAAAAGAAATCCCCCAGAAGATAAAGTTGTATCCTGATTTCCCAAATTTTCTTCACGTGCTCCGGCAGTCAAATCCACGAACCAGACTTTTGCTTTCAGATAATATTCGTGAAAATAAATATCCGTTTTATCCGCATCGGTTCGTAACAGAAAATCGGTTTTAAACGCATAATCAAAATATTTATGCCGATGCGAAAAGTCCTTGGAAACACCTGCACGCAAACTAACACTGTTGGGATTAGTGGAAACTGTTCCGAAAGAATTATTTTGCAACCAAAAAGGAGAATTATCTCCGGTCGATGTTAAACCGGACAACTGTACGGAATATTTCAAAGTATCCTTTTGGGAAAAACAAAAGTGAATGACTGAAATCAGCATGACACCCGTGATAATTACATATTTTTTCTTTTGCAGCATTTTATATTCAGGTTAAGGTTCAAAACACCAAAAATCATTCAGGATATTACTATCGTTCTCTCCAAAACCAACGTATCCTTTTCCATTCAGAACAAAAGAAACAGCATTTGTTCTTCCTCCACCGGGAACAGTTCCACGCACATACCAAACATTTTTCGATGAATCATATTCCATCAAATCATCCAATAAAAGTCCACCTGTCTGCGTTCCGCCAAAATGCCTGCCGGTAGAGACAAAATACCTTTCATTTATAGCCAGCCCTTCACCGTTTTGACGCCCATTATCCGGCATGGATTTTAAATGTGTCCAGCTATCCTTTTCGGGAAAATACTCCCACCAGTCATTCAAGTTTGCTGTATTGAAACCCGTTCCCAGATAGACATGCTGTTCATCGGCGCTTACCACGGCACAAGCTCTGTACCCTCCCGGAAAATCTTTCAACTGCGTCCATTCATCCGATGCAATCGAATATTTCCACATTTCGGCACTAAAGCCATTATAAAATCCGCAACCGATATAAATATCTTTATTGTAATAAAAACTGATACAAGCATTAGTACGGCTGCTTGGAAATGAATCTTTTTGTTCCCAGATATCGGTAGAAGGATGATAACACCAGAAATCTCTTAAAAGTCCCTGAATATCATAAAAACCATGATTCAGGTCAAATCCAAGTCCAACATAAGCAACAGTATCTAATCCTACTGCAACAGCGTTCACTCTTGCTTTTCCGGTGAAATCGGACTTTCTTGTCCATGAATTAATGATCGGATTGTATTCCCAGCAATCATTCAGTCCTCCATTCCCGTTTCTCCCCAATGCAACATACCCTTTTCCGTTCACAGCAAAACCCACAGCAGAAGCCCTACCGGTTTCAGACATAGAACTTACCTGAATAAATTCCACATCTTCATATGGCGAATCGACAGCATCGTTGCATGAACTGAAAACAGCAGCAAGAAAAACCGTTAATAAAACATGTATTTTACAGATATTTTGCAATTGATTTTTTTTATCCAAAAGTCAGGTTGAATAACAAAGTTAATTGATTTTTTTTATTACCTGATCACTTTTTATTTTTATAATTATTCCGATTTGTTCGACCTTTAAGAACAATTGTTCTCTTTCGGTTTTCATTACTTTGGCCTTGATATTTTTAAATGGACCGGTAGCTATTTGCACCTCATCATCGTACGAAAACTCACACTCTTTGCCTTTAGCTTTCTCTACAAACGATTTGATAGCTTCTATCTCTTTTTCCCTGACTATTGCAGGTTTTCCCAAATAATAAACGATACGGGATACACCATAAATCTGCAGAAGTGTACGAAGTATCTCATCAGTCGTCTTTACAAAAACATAGGATGAAAACAACGGTATTTCAACATATTTTATTCTGTCCGACCACTTTCGCGGACATAAATGCAAAGGCAAAAACACTTCAATCCCCGACTGTTCTATTCTTTCGGCCACCTTTTTCTCTGCCCTTGGCGAGGTATACAAAACATACCAGTTCATATCATATAAAAAAAGCTACCTGACACAAAAATGCCAATTAGCTCCCCTGTTATATTATTGATAAACATAAAAAATTACAAATCTACCTTTCAACCATGAATTGAAAAAACAAACTATATTGATCATAATTTAATCACGCAATAAAATTTCTAACAAATTGATAAAATCAGGTTTATAATTCACATTTGAAACAATAAGTTTTTGTAAATATGACATTGCAAATATACAAAAAAAAACGAATTCATAGTTCTTCTCACCATTTTCGTTTCTTATTTAATTCAGGTTTCAATTTATATTATTGAGAATAAGATTATAATCAAAAAAAATTACCTGTTTTGGTATATTTTGATTAATTTTGCATTACAAACAAAAAAAAATTGAGTAGAATATTATCCATAGATTACGGTTTAAAAAGAGTAGGACTGGCTGTTACCGACCCGTTGCAAATTTCGGCAAATGCTCTCGACACCATTCCAACGAATAAAATTCTTCAGTTCTTAAAAGAATATGTTCTGAAAGAAAAGGTGGAACGGTTTGTTTTGGGTTATCCGACGCAAACTAACGGAAGAGACTCGGAAACATTGGCATACATCAAAGAATTTGCCGGTATTTTGCAGAAAAATTTCCCCGAAATTGAACTCAGTTATGCAGATGAGCGTTACACATCCGTATTAGCTCACAGGACCATGCTGGAAGCCGGATTGAAAAAGAAAGACAGGCAAAACAAAGAAACAGTGGATAAAATAGCGGCAACCATTATTTTACAAACATATCTTGAAAACAATAGATAACAAGTTTACTATTGTAAATTACGCAAAAATGCGTAATAATGAAAATTGAAATTAAGAACGACTCATGATATTACCCATTTACACTTACGGGACACCGATACTTAGAAAAAAGACCGAATTCATCGGCAAAGATTATCCACATTTGAAGGAACTGATCAATAATATGTTCGAAACCATGTATAATGCTGATGGAGTCGGATTGGCAGCGCCTCAGATAGGTCTCCCTATAAGGCTTTTAGTAATTGATTTGGCTCCTTTTAAAGAGGAAGATCCGGAATTAGGTAGTTTTAAAGTAGCAATGATTAACCCTGAAATACTGGCTTTCAGCGATGAAATGATTCCCGGAGAAGAAGGTTGTCTGAGTATTCCGGGCATCCATGAATCGGTTAACCGTGCCCAGAAAATCACGATCAAATATTTTGATTCCGATTTCAACGAGCATACCGATACCTTCGAAGATTATAAAGCACGTGTGGTTCAACACGAATATGATCATTTGGAAGGAAATCTTTTTACTGACAAAGTATCGCCTATTCGTCGTCAATTACTAAAATCGAAATTGACTAACATTACCAAAGGGAAAACAAAAGCAAATTACAAGATCAAAAGTTTGTAAAAACATAATGACCTTGTGTGTGTGAAAGTTTATTGTGACAACAAAAGAGTTTATTCTTTGGTTAAATCGCTTTCTTCCATATTCTTTTTGTATTCCGAGGGAGTCATTCCGTACACTTTCTTAAAACATTTGCTGAAATATCTGGAGTCACTCATACCCACCATATAAGTAACCTGGGAAACATTATATTCCTTCAATTTGAGCAATTGAGCAGCCCTTTTTATACGCATCTCCCGAATAAATTCTATAGGAGCAAGACCCGTCAATCCTTTTAGTTTATTAAAAAATACTGTACGACCAAATGCCATTTCCGACACCATATCATCAACAGTCAAATCACTGTTATCAATATTTTTTTCCATAAAATCGAGAAGTTTGGCAATGAAAATTTCATCCTGCGACTGAATTTCCACTTTCTCCGGTTCAAGATTCAATAAATGCCGGCGGTATCTTTCCTGTAATCGTCTGCGTTGTTCTATAATATTTTCGACTCTTGCTTCAAGCAAAATAGGGCTGAAAGGCTTTGTCAGATAATCGTCCGCTCCAAACTTCATTGCCTGTAAACGACTTTCTATCGCTGTCTTGGCTGTAAGCAATATGACCGGGATATGACAGGTTCTTTCGTTTTGTTTTATCAAATCTGTCAATTGCAATCCATCCATATTCGGCATCATAAGGTCGGTAATCACTAAATCCGGAATCAGATTCAACACCTTATTCCACCCATCATTCCCATCAACAGCCGTTTCTATACGGTGATGTTTATTCAGATACTTAGAAAGGAAATTACGCATATCATCATTATCTTCGATGATTAAAATCAAAGGAGCTTCTTTAAGAGGAACAAGCGATTCCATATCTTCGGGCAAATGTTGAGCGGTTTCCAATAGGTTCTTTTCCAACTCATTTTCAAATTCATCTTCCACGACATAATCCACATCATTCCCATAATGCTCCTTTCCACTCAGGAAAATTACGGTAAAAGTAGTTCCCTTATCCTGCTCACTGTCCACTTCAATAACACCTTTGTGCAAATCAACCAATTCTTTCACCAAATTCAAACCAATGCCGCTTCCACGCCGGTTACCAAGACTCTGAATCTCATTTGCAGATGTAAATCTTTCGAAGAGTACGCTCCTGTTTTCACGAGGTATTCCTACACCTTCATCTTTTACAATTACTTTTATATCTCCTTTGGATGAGGCATAATCAGTTATTACCTCAATACTTTTTCCATTGGGAGTAAATTTAAATGCATTGGATAACAAATTATAAATAATTATATCGGTTTTATCCCTGTCAATCCACAAAACAACATCTTTGGCATTGTTTACAATTCTAAAACTAATATTTCGCTCCAATGCTTCCTTACTAAAATTAGCGCAAATTTCTGCAATCAGTTTATCCAACTTTGTAGGTTGAATTTTCAAACGCATTTTCTTATTCTGAATTTTCCGGAAATCAAGAATCTGATTGATGAGTCGTAACATGCGGTTGGCATTGCCTTGCACTACTTGTAACTGTTCCCGTGTATTTTCGTTTATCCGTTCATTAGAAAGAATATTTTCTACCGGACCGAGAATAAGCGTCAGAGGTGTACGCAACTCATGCGATATGTTGGTAAAAAAGCGTAATTTAATATCGGTCACCTTTTGCTCCACTTCTACCTCGTTTTTGAGTTTATTAAAAGTCGTGGTTAAATAATAAACCATGTAAAGAATAAGTGCGAACAAAATAAAATAGAGTACATAGGCAAACCATGTTTCCCAAAAAGAAGGTAAAATAACTATTTTCAGGATTTTTTCATTATCTACCCATACGCCTTCATTATTTGTTGATTTTACCTTAAAATAATATGTGCCTTTCGGAAGGTTGGTATAAGTGGCTTTTCGTTGCGATTGTACATAGTTCCAATCATTCTCAAAATTTTCTAATTTGAATGCATATTTTATTTTATCAGGATGAATATAATCTAACGCTACATATTCGATACTGAATACCGACTGTTTATGGGTTAATCTGATTTCATCCGAAAAACCTATACTCATTTTCAAAGGAGAACCCTTTTCTTCCACCTTTACATCATTATTAAACAACTGAAACTTTGTAAATTCGATAGAAGGTTTTTCCTTGCTCGGACGAATCTTTGTAGGATTAAACCATGAATAACCTTTATTACCACCAAAAAACATTATACCCGATTTGGAATAAAGGCAAGCAGCTTCTGAGAAATGTGCATCGTATTTTCCATCTAACAAATCGTAATTCTGGAAAAAATTAGTCTCAGGACTAAACCTTGAAATGCCATTTTCTGAAGCAAACCAAAGATTTCCGATTTTGTCTTCCAAGATACTCAATACTATGTCACTCGACATTCCATCCTTAATGGAATAATTTTTGAAAGATGCAGGTTTCGTAGTAGTAGCTTTCGAAATCAATTTGTTTAAACCACCACCGAATGTACCTATCCACAACTGTTTTTTCTTATCCACACAGAGATAGTGTACATCATTATTGGACAGGCTATTATCATTATCTGGTAATTTCTCTATATAATACTCTTTCATACCCTTGGACATAAAATTATCTATTTGCAACATGCCATTGGCAGTGGCTACCCATAAAGTATTTTCCTTATCCTGAAGCAAAAAACGGATTTTAGAGCAAGTCTGTATCGGATAATTGGTGAGCTTATTTTTATAATTGAGAAATGAATATTTTCCATTCTGTTCAATTGCGATATTCAGTCCTCCACCAAAAGTTCCGATTAAGATATGACCATGATTATCTTGTATGATACTGTAAATATTATCATTCGATAGCGACGCATTGTCCAACGGATTATTTACAAATCGTTGCATACTGAAATGAGTACGATCTTTACGTTTTAAGAGCAGCACTCCTCCTCCCTTTGTTCCAATCCAGATATTTTTGTTTTTATCCTGATAAAAACAATAGGCCAAATCCGTCAGTTTAGAGCCGCTATTCAAATTTCCGTTTTGTGACAAAAAGCCAAGGGTATTCATTTCACTATCAAAAAATCGAATGCTTCCATCCTTTGTAGCTACGATAATATCACCGTTATCTAATTGGCACATAGCCCTTACCTCATTAGATGTCAAAGTATTGATTTCATTATTTACTTTTCCGGTTTTAAATTGGGGTAAATAAAAACTTACTTTCTCTAGTCCTTTATTGTAAGTACACATCCAAAGATTTCCTTCTTTATCGGTATAAGCGGAATGTATAACATTTGAAAAACGACTTGAAGATGATCCAGGGTTATTATAAAAATATTCCAGTTCGTCTTTCTGTCGATTGTATAACGAAAAACCTCCTCCTTGCGGATTAATCCATACTCTTTTCTTCACATCCTCAATAACCATGAAATTAGGCAAAACCGATATTCTGCTAACAGCATCTGTTTGAGGACGAAAATACTTCACGCTATTATCACTAAGTCTGTAACGAAAAACACCCGTTTGTTCACTTTCAAGCCAAGCAGTTTTGTACGAATCGACTTTCACAGAAATAAAATTATTAGTTTTAATTGTTGGTTGATTACCTGAATTAAAATTGGATATTTGATTATTGGAACGATTATACACAAAAAAACCGGCATTGTTTGTTGTCAGAATCAGATGGTAATTATCAATAAGTTTTATATCGGTTATGATTGTTTTTACACCTAAATAAATTTTCGTAAACCGATTGGATTTGACCGAGAACTTCCACAAATTTCCATCTTTATCACCAAACCACAGAAAATCAGCTGTATTCAAAAAAGAATGAAAAGAGTTGATTTCTTCACCGGTTTCGGGTTGATAGGATCTGATTTGATTATTGTTAGAGCTGATACAGTGTAAAGCCGTTTTTGTACCTAACCATATATTTTTTTGATTATCTTCCTGAACAAAGTTCACATGATTGTCCGAAATCTGATTTTCGGAAAACGTAGAAAATTGATACGTCTTAATATCTCCTGTCTCCTTATCGGTAATCACCCTGATAGCTCCGATGTCATTTGTAGCTATCCATAAATCACCATCAACAGTTTCTATAAACCGGCGTTCCCTTTCAACACCATAAATATAACGGTTGGTAATAAAAGGAAGACTATAAAACTTCTCTTTGCGCGGATCGAAACGGTGAATTCTACCTTCATAAGTCTGAAACCAGATGTAACCCGATTTATCCTCATGAATGTAATCTATTCGATTAGTAGAAATTTTACTTTGATCGCCAGGACGGGATTTAAACACTGTGAATTCATATCCATCGAATTTATTGAGTCCATCCCATGTTCCAAACCACATAAAACCTTTACTGTCCTGAATAATAGCATTAACGGTATTTTGAGATAAACCGTCTTTCACCGAATAATATTCAAAAGAGATGTCCTGCTGTCCGGATATTGAAAAAATTGTCAATATCAGTAATGATAGGAAAGAAAATACTTTTTTCATGTATCAGAATTAATTGTCGAAATAACTCACTTAAAACCTTATGATGTACAAATATAAAAAATCCGGATGAATCTGATAGACTTCACCCGGATTTATATTGTTAAAGTGTTACTCCTGTTTTGAAAATTGCTATTTCACGGTAATTCTTTTTCTCGTTATTTACTTGTTCACCACCCGCTACTGCAATAATATAATCAATAAATCGCTCTTTTACCGCTTCAATACTTTCACCTTCAACTATTGATCCTGCATTAAAATCTATCCACGTACCTTTTCTCTTAAATAAAGGAGTATTAGTAGAGATTTTCATAGTTGGGACAAAAGTTCCGAACGGCGTACCACGACCTGTTGTAAAAAGCACCATATGGCAACCACTCGAAGCCAAAGCTGTAGCAGCAACCAAATCGTTACCCGGAGCACTTAGCAGATTTAATCCTTTGGTTTTGATTCGCTCTCCGTACATCAGCACATCCTTAACCAACGATTTACCACATTTTTGAGTACATCCAAGCGATTTCTCTTCCAGAGTAGATATTCCGCCGGCTTTATTTCCCGGTGATGGATTTTCGTACACAGGTTGATTATTACGCATAAAATAATCCTTGAAATCGTTGATCAATAACACAGTCTTATCAAACATATTTTTATTGACACAACGGTTCATCAGAATAGTTTCTGCACCAAACATCTCCGGCACTTCAGTCAAAACCGTACTACCACCCTGTGCAATCAGAAAATCGGAAAACACCCCAAGCAATGGATTGGCAGTAATACCGGAAAGTCCATCAGAACCACCACATTTTAATCCTATTTTCAATTCGGAGATAGAAATATCTTCGCGAGTATCTGCAGAAACTACTTCATAAATCCCGCGTAACAGCTCCATACCAACTTCGTACTCATCTTCTACTTTCTGCGTTTCCATAAATTTAATCCGGGTTTCGTCAATTTCACCCAACATTTCACGGAAAGCACTTACCTGATTATTCTCACAACCTAAACCGACAACCAACACACCTCCTGCATTTGGATGACAAACCATATCACGTAAAATTTTACGGGTATTCTCATGGTCATCACCAAGTTGCGAACAACCATAATTATGTGGATAAGCAACGATAGCATCCACTCCTTTTAATCCGGTTTCTGATCTAAGTTTCTCGGCAAGAGTATTCACCGTACCATTTACACATCCCACAGTAGGAATTATCCAGATTTCATTTCTTACACCAGCATCACCATTTGCCCGGCGGTATCCTTTGAATGTAAGATCTTTAACTGGAATATTCAGATCGACGGTTACCGGATCATAATTGTAATCGAGTAAACCTTCGAGATTGGTTTTCACCGTTTTTTCATTCACCCAGTCACCGGCTTTTACATCAACAATCGTATGACCAATCGGATAACCATATTTAATTACATTACTATTCAAAGCAATATCGGCAAGTGCAATTTTATGACCCATAGGTATATCAACTGCAACACGAATTTCGGTATTATTCAAAGTAAGTAACTCGCCAGCCTTTATCTCTTCAAGTGCCACAGCAACATTATCTGCCGGATTTATTTGTAAAAATTTCATTCTGTTTTTTTGTTACAAACCCGCATCTTAAAAAAAATGCGGGTTCAAATATATAAAAATATCCGTTTATTTATTATTCTTCAATATGAGGTAATTCAAAGTCAACCTTAACCGACAAACTGAATCTTTTCGAAACAATTGATCTAACTGCCTCTTTCATTCCAAATTCCTGAATAAGTCTCAGATAGAAAGTTAACTTTTCGGTTAATCCGGGAATGTTGTTTAAATTTTCATCCCAGATAAAATCTGCAGCGAGCACCCCTCTGGCTACCATTTCTACATCATTCAAACTCCAAAGCACTTTCAATAAATCAATAATGGCTTTATCGTCATTTGGCACAATATCGTTACTACCACGTTTTCCACCTTTGTAGTAGGTAATGATGGCTGCCAATCCCAACACAATTCCAGATGGAAGTTCACCCTTTCTTTCAAGATATTTTTTCAATCCTGGTAAATCACGGGTTTTAAATTTCGGGAAAGAATTAAGCATAATGCTTGTCAGTAAGTGATGTACAAAAGGATTATTAAAGCGTTCCACTACATCGTCAGCAAATTTTTTCAATTCTGATTTTGGAAGGTCAAGCGTTTCAATTAATTCTTTATACATAATCATATAAACAAATTTCGACATCACTTCATCCCTCAAACATTCCTTTACAATATTCAAACCGGCCAAATAACCAACAGGTGCTAAAACAGTATGAGGACCATTCAGTAAAGTTACTTTACGTTCGTGGTAAGGTTTTTCATCAGGAACAAACAACACATTCAAACCTGCTTTACTGGCCGGAAATTCTGCTTCTACACTTTTAGGAGCTTCAATCACAAACAAGTGAAAAATTTCAGCCTGAACAACCAATTTGTCTTCCAACTGAATTTTTTCCAAAATTTCGGCGATGGTGGCACGCGGATAACCCGGAACAATACGATCCACTAAAGTAGAATATACACCACAAGCCGTTTCAAACCAGTTTTTAAATCCTTCGCCCAAATTCCACAATTCAATATATTGTTGAATGGTTTTCTTCAACTCAGTCCCGTTATGAAAAATCAATTCGCAAGGAAAAATAATCAAACCTTTATCTGCTGCACCATTAAAGGTTTTAAAACGGTGATACAATAACTGGGTAAGTTTTCCGGGATATGAATTAGCCGGAGCATCATCTAATTTACAGGATGGGTCAAAAGCAATACCTGCTTCAGTAGTATTCGAAACTACAAAACGCATTTCAGGTTGTTCTGCCAGTTTCAGGTATTCATCAAATTGAGAATATGGATTCAGAGAACGACTGATAACATCAATTAACTCAATGCTATTAACCGTATTACCTTTATCCAAACCCTGAAGATTAACATGATAGAGTCCATCCTGTTCGTTCAGCATATCTATCATACCGGTTGGGAGGGGTTGTACCACTACTACGCTCGAATTGAAATTTGCTTTTTGATTCATGTTATAAACCATCCAGTCGATAAATGCCCGAAGAAAATTCCCTTCACCAAACTGGATTATGCGTTCAGGATAAGTTTTGGTAATGTTAGCCGTTGTTCTGTTCAATCTTTCCATAAAAACTAATTTTTTAAATATTGTATTATAATGATATTTGAATTAATGCGATGATTAATAAAACAATTAATTTCACTAAAAAGAAAATAATCCCCCTGTAAAAATCTATGCTGATTTTCTCAAGAGAATTTTTAAGGTGCAAATGACCTCAAAAAATTCTATTAATGAATTAACGGATATTGATTATTTGGCTAACAAAAAACGGGTGGTTCTGATTTCTTTTATAAACCCGGAAACTAAATATCACACAACCCGTGTCCGCACACGGATTTTATATGTCACAAAATTACAATAATATTTTTGAATAAAGAAATTTCAACTTAAATTCAGACTCCAACGGCAAAGACAAAACTCATTAAAACACTCAATAACAATAAAGTAAATTATATTTAACCGAATCTACATCTATAAAAAAAGACAAAAAGGAAGATATTGAAAACAATGAGGATATCTATCGAATCATTTATACATTATAATAACGTGAAGATGGCATCTATAAAAACAATCATGGTCAGAAGAAAATTTTCTTCCGACCATGATAAATGAAATATTGGATAAGTCAGATCATATTATCAGGTATTCATTCCACCACAAACATTAATCACCTGTCCACTTACATAACTGGATAAGTCGGATGCAAGGAATAAAGTTACTTTAGCCACTTCATCAGGAGTTCCACCGCGACGCAAAGGTATATTTTCAGCCCATTTCGCACGTTGTTCATCGCTCAAAGCATGAGTCATTTCAGTTTCAATAAAACCAGGAGCAATAGCATTAGCACGAATTCCACGGCTTCCAAACTCTTTTGCCACCGATTTTGCAAGACCAATCATTCCAGCCTTCGATGCTGAATAGTTGGCTTGTCCGGCATTACCCGATACACCAACAACGGAACTCATATTAATAATACTACCTGATTTTTGCTTCATCATCACAGGAGTACAAGCATGTATAAAATTAAATGCCGATTTCAGGTTCACATTAATAACAGCATCCCACTGAGCTTCAGACATACGCATCATAAGACCATCTTTAGTTATGCCGGCATTGTTAACAAGCACATCTATTTTACCAAATTCTGCAACTATTTCATTAACCACAGTATGCGTTTCTTCAAAATTCGCTGCATTTGAAGCGTAACCTTTTACTTTAACACCAAGAGCAGCAATCTCATTCTCGGTATTTTTTGCATTTTCGTCAATATTTAAATCGGTAAATGCAATGTTACAGCCTTCGGCAGCTAATCTAAGTGCTATTGATTTACCTATTCCACGAGCAGCGCCGGTTACAATGGCTACTTTTCCTTCTAAAAGTTTCATTCTCTTCTATTTATATAGTATTATTAAAAACTAAAATTAATACTCTAAACGTATTATTTGTAAAAATTCGTCGCAAAGATAATGATTTTTCATTATAACAAGCAGAAAACTGCATAAAACAACAGAATTTGTGCAAAACAAAAAGACTAAAAGATACTTCTTTTTTTAGGACATTGTCTAAACAAAGTTTATCTGTTTCTTGGAGATAGAAACGTCTTCTGCGAATGGTTTATTAATTTATTTTTAAATTTTACAGCTTTATAAGCAGGTGCAGAAACATATGATGTTAAATCATAATAGGTCAATGTACCTACATACGATCCGGCAATAGTATTACCATAGTAATCAACTAAATCGTAGTTAATAGTATAAGTATTATTATTTACAGTTAATACAGCCTGCCCACCAACCACATCATTATATGTTTTGCCAAAATACCATGTTCCCCAGGGGCTTCCATTATTTGCGACGTAGGCAGGAACTATAAAGCCTGTGCCCAAAGTATCATTAACCTCGTAAATACCATCAGGTATACTATCAGTGAACGAAATACCGGTATTAAGCTCTATATACATAAACTCTCCATCTCCAGACAAATCTTCCATATTGATATTATCATCAGCAATACAAACAGTAAAATTGGAACAACCCACGCCCCAAAAATCTCCCCAATACCATAACTCTCCTTGGGTAAAAGTAGGATTGATTTCATTGCTAACGGTAACAGTACAGCTGGTAGTTTTATCTCCTGCCTGAGCGGAGATTACAGCAGTCCCTTTTGCCACAGCCTCTATTTCTCCTTCATTAACTTTTACCACTGCTGTATTACTCGATGACCACTCAACAGACGGAACGATATCTCCTGTATATTTAACTTCGGCAGACAAAGAGTCTATCTGTCCTAACACCAATTCTTTTGTTGCAGAATCCATATTAATACTGGTAACCTGATTTGTTTCACACGATAGTAGAATAAACATTGTAGACAAAATCGTAAAAAACAATTTCGTCGATTTCAAAAATAATTGCATATTGTAAATAATTTGTTTTTTAGTAGTAACACGGAACTTGCAAGTCGGATTTTATCTCTTTGGTCGATGACCTTTACTTCATCAACTTGAATGAACCTGCGCGTTCATGCTCGTTTCATAATCTTATATTTTATTGAACCCAAAGATAATTAAAAAATATGTTGTGGCGATGAATTAATGTTACAGAACTATTCTATTGAGGTAAATATAAAAAAATAAGCGCCAAAAAAATATCTTTTGGCGCTTATTTTTTATTTAGTTTGAACTTTAACTATTCATAGAAAGCAAAAATTCATCATTATTTTCTGTTCGCTGCATTCTATCTTTCAAAAATTCCATAGCTTCTAAAGAATTCATATCCGATAAATGCCGGCGAAGTATCCACATACGGTTCAGGGTATCCTGATCAAGCAGTAAATCATCGCGACGAGTACTGGAAGCCATAATATCCACAGCTGGGAAAATACGTTTGTTAGACAGTTTACGGTCTAACTGAAGTTCCATATTTCCTGTTCCTTTGAATTCTTCAAAGATTACTTCATCCATCTTCGAACCAGTTTCGGTCAAAGCTGTCGCAATAATTGTTAAGCTACCGCCATTTTCGATGTTACGGGCAGCTCCGAAAAACCGTTTGGGTTTATGCAGTGCATTGGCATCTACCCCACCCGATAATATTTTACCTGATGCAGGAGCAACTGTATTATAGGCTCGGGCTAAACGTGTGATTGAATCGAGAAGAATTACCACATCATGTCCGCACTCTACCATTCGCTTTGCTTTTTCATGTACCATACTGGCTACTTTTACATGACGTTCGGCTGGTTCATCAAAAGTGGATGACACCACTTCAGCTTTCACACTTCGTGTCATATCTGTCACTTCTTCAGGGCGCTCATCTATCAACAAAACAATCATGTAAACTTCAGGATGATTGGCAGCAATAGCATTGGCAATATCCTTTAAAAGGACTGTTTTACCTGTTTTTGGTTGTGCAACAATTAATCCGCGCTGACCTTTTCCGATAGGTGAAAACAAATCTACTACACGTGTGGAAAGTGTATCATTTTTTCCTGTTGTAAGATTAAATTTTTCTTCAGGGAAAAGTGGAGTTAAATGTTCGAATGGTACCCGATCACGAACGTATTCAGGAGAGCGGCCATTTATTTTATTTACTTTTATGAGTGGAAAGTATTTTTCACCTTCTTTCGGAGGACGTATAGCTCCCGATACTGTATCTCCGGTTTTTAAACCGAAAAGTTTTATCTGAGATTGAGACACATAAATATCATCGGGAGAAGAGAAGTAGTTGTAATCGGCAGAGCGGAGGAAACCGTAACCATCGGCAATCATTTCGAGCGTTCCAGTTCCTTCAAGAATTCCATCAAAATCAAATTGTTTTTCGGGCTTTTCAGAACGCTGTTGTTGCTGAACAAATTTTCGCCCGTTATTTCCATTTCCGTTATTTTGTCCGTTAGAAGGAATGATCTTCGGATTTTTATTATTATCCGGTTCGGCAATTTTATTTTCTTCATCCGAAATAACCGGTAATGATTCAGCAGGGATAGCTTCAATATCATTTTCAGGTTTCGGAACGTTTTCTTCAAAAATATCATCTTTGGCAGCTTCAACTAATTTTAAGCCATCTTCATCAATCACATGTTTAATTTCAGGTTTTTCATTGGCACCATCAACAGGTAATTCAGAGACTTTCGATGCAGTATTTTTTTTACGTACTACTTTCTTTTTTTCAGTTTTAGGTTCTTCTTTATTTTGTACCGTTTCTTTGATAACTTCTTCGGGTTTTTCTACTTTTTTGGCTGCAGGAGCTGGATTTGTTTTAAGCTCATCAGATTTGTTTTCCGGTTTATTTTCAGATGGTTTTTTTACCGGCACTCTTATTCTTTTTTTTCGATCTTCGGGCTGAGTGGCCACCTTCTTTTGTGAATTTACGACTGCCTGTTCATCCAGGATTGCATAAATCATTTGGTTTTTTGACATGGAATTAGGAATTTTAATTCCCATTTCGCCAGCAATCTGACGTAATTCTGACTCTGTTTTGGCGTTGAGTTGCAAAATATTATAATTACTCATATGGTAATGATTAATGGTATTATCGGAGAGATATACCAAATAGGATAATTTGAAAAATTGTTATTAAACTTATTACGGAAATTATTAAAAAATCTATTTTCTGGAAAATTTTTATCATAAAACACTGAACACAACCAATATTACTTTATTATTTGGGATTGTTTTTTTGCTCTGATTGTTCTGGCTGGCTTCGTTTGTATAAAAACAGGACGTTTTTCTGACAGGAAAACGATGCAAAGGTAAACGTTTTTTTGGAAAACAAAAAAAAACAAGGTGTTTTTTAATGTTTGAGATGAATTTTCTGAAAAAAGAACAAATAAAATGCTGATTTTGTGACATGTGATAATAAAAAACTATTTTTGATTTCAGATTACAACGATATTATTTATGAAAAAAATTTTTTGCCTGATCATTTTTTTTAGTATTTACCTAACTGCAAACAGTCAATTACTATGGACAATCAGTGGGAATAAACTAAAAAAAACATCTTATTTATTTGGAACTGATCACAAAATACCAGCTTCTTTCCTCGACAGTATCAATGGTATATACAAATGCTTCAATCAAAGCGAGATAGTTGTCGGAGAAGTTGTTATTAATAATTCGGACGCTACAAATCAGCTATTAAAAAAATCACGTTTACCTGTTGGAAAAAACTTACATAACTATATGACTGATGTCGAATTTGCTAAAACCGACAGTGTTATTTCAGAAACCTTAAATATAAATCTGGAACAACTTTCGGTAATGAAACCATTTTTCATTTTAATGATGTATGAAAATGAATTCTATAACCGCTTATTTGGCAAAAATGATGAATTTCAGGTCGATTCATATTTTCAGATTGCAGGTCGTGAAAAAGGGAAAAGAGTAACAGGACTCGAAACAATTCAAAAACAACTGGAAATATTATACGACTCAATATCGCCTGAACGACAAGCTAAGATGTTGGTTGAATCAATAGAAAACACTGACAGTTTGAAATCCGATGCATTACAATTATTCAGCTTATATAAAAGTGGTAATTTAGATGAACTTCTTAAATTCAGTCTCAGAGAAGAATCAGCAGCATCTTTCAATGAAAGTGAATTCAAAATGTATTTAGACAACCGGAATGCAGTTTGGATGAAGCAAATTCCATCTTTATTGAATAGCAACTCTTGTTTTATTGCAGTTGGAGCCATGCATTTAGTTGGAGAAAAAGGATTGATATCTTTACTCCGCCAATCGGGATATACCGTTAAACCTTATACAGAGAAAAAAGGAAAAAAGAAAAAGTAAATTTTATTCTTTTTCCCGAAGCAAGTTAATATCTCCCTTTTTACTGTAAGTAATCCCATCTGCACCAATAGCTTTAATCACGTAAAAATAAGGTCCAACAGAAGCGGGTCTGCCTTTAATATTCCCATCCCATCCTTTCTGTGGATCGTTCCAATAGTAAACCAAACGTCCCCAGCGGTTGTAAACCCAACACTGAAAACTGACAATTGATTTATATCCTACCCTGAATTCATCGTTTTGACCATTACCATCCGGTGTAAAAACATTTGGAACTTCCAATGCAGAAGTAGATACAGTAACAGTCATTGAATCGGAATAAGAACAATAATCGTTAGAAACGACCAGTTTAACTTTATAAGTACCTGCATCAACAAAAGTATAACGATGATCCACATCAGTCCTATCAACCAATAAGTCATTCGACTTCGTTATAGTCCAATGATAATACGTCGTGACCGGAGTATTTCCATTACTACTAAAAAAAAGTTCAAGTGGCGATGAGCCGGAAATAGCCGAAGATTCCTCAGGTCTATCTTCTTCGTTTTTTTCACTTCGGGTTACTGCCTCAGAAGTAATATGGCACTCTACTGCCACGGCTGTATACAAATCAGAGGTAAAAGTGTACGAATCAATATTTAATTCTTCCGCATACTGATCTCCCTTTATAATGAATTGGGTATCGCATAAAGGCGCTTCGGTGACAAGAATAACTGGGTTTGGCAATTCTACAGAAAACGAATTAGTAGCCGAACTCCATTCACTTGAAGACCATGTTAATGTATTGTAAGTAATTTTAAAAGTTCTACTCAATGTATAGCTTACCCCCAAAGGCGATTTGTATGTTAGTTCGGGCACATTGGCATCAAGTAAAAGATTCAGACTTTCGCATTGATTATAAGGATCATCTTCAGCTTTGAAAGAATTAAACGTAGGAATATAATTTTTATAATCAAATACCCAAATATAAGTTTTTTCTCCGTTTATATCCAAAATATAACCGGTAGCGTCATCGGGTTTGTAAAGTTTTGAAGTTCCTGAACTAATTGGGGTAGTTTGATTATCAAATGTATACCAAACGGCATCATTGCTACCAGCATCAAATTCAGTTGTATTTTCGATGCCGTTAAACATATAAATATGTATGGTATAATTATCTTTGGTTACAGTAAACGAATAGAACTTTGCATCGTCCGAAGCAGTTAACTGAGCTAATACGGGATAAGCAAACACAATCAAAAAGAATAAAAAAGTTAATCTTTTCAGCATAAAAATTGAGTATTACAATTTCACAAAAGTACATCTTTCCTAAGCAAAAACAAAAAAAATGTTCATTTATTGCCATGCACAGAAGATTCGTTTTATTTTTTTGTAAATTTGCAGGTAATTATTTGGTTCAATTATTGTAAAACAAGTATTTACAATACTATCTTTTGTAATGATAACCTGAATAAACGAAGGATAATCATTATGGAAAATATAACTGAAATTCACATGAAAAAATTCTATTTTATACTTATTCCGGTACTGTTCATTGCCATAACTCTGTTTTCACAGCAAAACGATAACTTTTCTGTGAAAAAAATAAATGGGACAGAATATTATTCGTATCCTGTACAATCAGGTGAAGGTTTATTTAGCATATGCCGGAAATTTAATATTGCTCAGGATGATCTTCTGAAAATAAACCCTGGAATTGAAAATGGATTGAAGAACGGACAAGAGATACTAATACCTATCAATCAAAAGAATAAAGATTTAAAACAGATTTCTAATCATACGATTACAAATGGTAATTTTTTAGAACATCAAGTTGAAAAGAAACAAACCTTGTTCGGAATATCCCGAAAATATAATATTTCGCAAGAAGATATTAAAAAATACAATCCGGAAGTTTCAGATGGTTTGAAAGAAGGAATGATTCTGAAAATTCCACTGAAAACTGTTACCAAAAAAAATGTATCAAGCACTTCAAATAGCCCCCAAAGCCCTGTCAGTGCCGTTCGTAGTAAAAATGAAATTGCAAAAAGCACAAAAGATAAAAGTGCTATTCACATCGTACAACCAAAAGAAACTCTTTATTCTATCAGCAAAAAATATAATGTAGATGTTGCGGAAATTATTAAACAAAACCCCGACTGCGACAAAATAATTAAAACTGGAACAGAGCTGAAGATTCCTTACACATCCAAAAACGTTATCAAAGCCGACCCATCAGCCAATAAACTGACTGAAGAAAATGAAAGTGACGGACAGGTAATCAGTAAAAAAATCAAACCAAATATCGAACCTATTCGAATTGCATTTTTGCTACCATTTATGTTAGACAACCAGAAAACCGATATTACTACCGAAAAATTTATCGAATTTTATTCTGGGGCCTTATTGGCAATTCAGGAAGCCAAAGAATTAGGTATTTCATTTGAAATCAGCTATTATGACACAGAGAAAAGTGAACAGAAAATAACTGAAATACTTCAAAAAGATGCTCTCAAAAACGTTGATTTGATTGTCGGACCTGCCTATTCCAATCAAATTTCTTTGGTTAGTGAATTTGCTAAAGAGAACAGGATCAACACCGTAGTACCATTTTCATCGAAAGTATTTGATATTGAATATAACCCATACCTTTTCCAGTTTAATCCCGGAACAGATATTGAAGCCGATTTCGTTTCAAACCTGATCAGCAAAAATTTCAGATATTCAAATATAGTATTTGTAAATTTATCCGAAGTAAATATTTTAGACGAGGGACAAAGTTTAGCAGATGGATTGAAGAAAAATCTGAGAAAAGCTAAAATTAATTTTTCAGAGATAGATGTAACCAATTCAGAATCATTTGATTTAAGTGGAAAATTAAAAGAGAATCATGAAAATATCATCTTTTTTAATACCGAAAAATATTCATTAGTACAACCATATATTCAGAAAATTGCTACATTAGAAGAGTATCAGCCGATTTTTTATTACGAATTAAATTGGCAAAATCAGGAAACCATAAAACCCCATACCTTTGTAGTGACCCCTTTTAAGGACAAACTGAACCAAACAAAACTGAACAATTATAACAGCATGTTTACAAAATATTTTAAATGGAGCATTTCGGGCAATTCCCCCAGATACGATCTTTTAGGTTATGATCTTGCTAAATATTTTGTCACCCAAATATTTTTATATGGAACAAACTTCACTATCGATAAAGACAAATTAGAAGAAATGAATGGCATTCAATCACATTTAAAATTTGTACGCAACAGTAAATACAGTGGATTTATGAATGAACAACTCTATTTTATCGATTCGAACAATGATACCAAATAAAATTATGACGAGAATTAAAAAACATCTGTTTACAACACTCTTGCTTCTATTTATTGTATTTTCATCTTTCGGTCAAAATAGATTTGTCGACCCCGAAGTGTCCTTGGGAATACATGGAGGATATGGTGTTTCAATGGTAAATTTTAGTCCTACTGTGAAGCAAAATATGTTTCAGGGATTAAATTCAGGGTTGATTTTCAGGTATATTGCAGAAAGAAACGTAGGAATACAGGCTGAATTGAATTATGTCCAAAAAGGTTGGCTCGAAGCAGATAATCTATACTCCAGAGAATTAAATTACATTGAAATTCCGTTTATGACCCATATTTACTTTGGGAAAAATGTACGGTTTTTCATCAATTTCGGACCTGAAATATCATATCTGCTGACAGAAAATGTTTTGATCAACAGCACTAACGACACAGAATCAGAACAACATATCACTGCTGTACAAAATCCTTTTGAATATGGTTTATGTGGTGGTTTTGGTATTTCATTCAAAATAAAACAACAAATATTTCAATTAGAGACACGAGTTCAATACAGTCTCAGCGACATTTTTTCCAATCAAAAGGTTGATTATTTTGACAACTCCAACAATATGGGTATAAGTGCCGGTGTAGCATGGCTTATCCAGTTCAAAAATAAGAAATAAGAACAGCTCACCTTTACACGATAATTTGACCCACACAAAAAATCATTTTTTCCAATTATAAATCATTTTTTTCGGGTAGTTTTACACTGAATTAGTATTACCAAGCATATTAATCGCATTCAGCATTTGTTTAACCGATATTTTATTGTAATTTTGGTCGACCAATTAAAATACGAGATATTAAAAACAAGAATAAATCATTATATATCAACATGAAAACAAACTACGAATTACGTTATGCTTCGCATCCGGAAGATGCCAAACATTACGATACAGCACGTTTACGCAGGGAACATTTGGTGGAAACAATTTTTTCGGCAGATGAAGTAAATATGGTATACAGCATGTACGACCGCCTGATTGTGGGTGGAGCGATGCCTGTAAAGGAGAAACTGACGCTGGAAGCTATTGATCCGTTAAAATCCGAGTATTTTCTATCGCGTCGCGAGTTCGGAACATTTAATGTAGGAGGTGCTGGCAAAATCACTGTCGATGGAATTGTATTTGAGCTTGGATATAAAGAAGCACTTTATCTTGGCGCAGGTGACCGTACTGTAACTTTCGAAAGTATTGATCCTAAAAATCCGGCTAAATTTTATTTTAATTCTGCGGGTGCTCACAAAACCTTTCCTGACAGAAAAATCACCAAAGCTGATGCGGTAGTAATGGAACTCGGCTCGTTAGAAACAGCCAACCACAGAAATATTAATAAAATGCTTGTTTGTCAGGTGTTGGAAACATGCCAACTGCAAATGGGAATGACCGAACTGGCTCCCGGAAGTGTTTGGAATACTATGCCGGCACACACGCATAGTCGTCGTATGGAAGCATATTTCTACTTTGAAGTTCCTGAAGATCAGGCTGTATGTCACTTTATGGGCGAACCAACTGAAACCCGTCATATCTGGATGAAAGGCGATCAGGCTGTTATCTCTCCTGAATGGTCTATTCATTCGGCAGCAGCTACAAGCAATTATACTTTTATCTGGGGAATGGCTGGTGAAAATCTGGATTACAGCGATCAGGAGTTTTCGAAAATAACGGATCTTAAATAAACCCCAAACCCCTAAAGGGGCTTTAAGACACAACTTCTTATTGTTTGATAGGGCATTAAATTATAAATACTAACTTCTCCTATTCCCCTTTAGGGGTTAGGGGTAATTAAAAATAAAAATGAACCAATTTGATTTAACAGGAAAAGTAGCACTTGTAACAGGTGCATCTTATGGGATAGGTTTTGCTATTGCAAAAGGATTGTCGGCTGCAGGTGCAACCATAGTATTCAACGATATCAATCAGGATTTAGTAAATAAAGGCATTGCTGCTTATGAAGCTGATGGTATCAAAGCATTCGGTTATGTAGCCGATGTTACCAACGAAGGCCAGATTAATGCATTGGTTGCTCAAATAGAAAAAGAGGTAGGTGGAATTGACATTCTGGTCAACAATGCAGGAATCATCAAACGTATTCCGATGCACGAAATGACAGCCGCTGAATTCCGCCAGGTAATCGACATAGATTTGAACGGGCCATTTATTTGCTCTAAAGCAGTAATTCCAAGCATGATGAAAAAAGGTGCAGGAAAAATCATCAATATCTGTTCAATGATGAGCGAATTAGGTCGCGAAACAGTGTCAGCGTATGCAGCAGCAAAAGGCGGATTAAAAATGCTCACAAGAAACATTGCTTCAGAATATGGGGAATACAATATACAATGTAATGGCCTTGGCCCGGGTTACATTGCCACTCCTCAAACGGCTCCACTTCGTGAACTTCAATCAGATGGTTCTCGTCATCCTTTCGACCAGTTTATTATTGCTAAAACTCC
>WSSedL1CaDRAFT_10000699_pt1 | contig 22605 bp, 20 predicted proteins | sample WetSurSL1Cattail_FD_9464 | JGI IMG/M metagenome (IMG submission 9464)
GTGACCATAACAGGGTCCAGCCAGTCCGTATCTTCATCGGAAACAAGTTCCCTCATGATACTGAAAGCACCGCCGCATTCTTCATCCATAATACTGTCAACTTTCTGCAGCACCATTGCATTGGATCTTTCAAAGTCAGTTATTACAGCTGCTCTGATACTCTCTCCCAAATGCTTTGTTTCAGCCTTCAATATCTCAATTGCAGCTGTTTGCTTGCTCCTGCTGTATGCCAGTATTCTGTCCAGCATTGAGCCCTGTGACCTGATACCGCTTTCCGAAAGCTGATAGCCAAGGTTGTGCAAAGCTTCTTTCACTTCCTGCAGAAGGTTCTTTTTTCCCTCATCTTTATTCAACTTCAGGAAATTTAAAGAATAATCCTCGATGAGGTTAAGCCAGTCCTCCAGAGACATCTCTTCGTACATGGCCTCTGTCAGTGTAATATCCCATGGGATTTTACACTTGTTGTTCAAAAGAAACTTCACACCGGAGATAGCAAAACAGCCTCTGAAATTCACAAATTTTGCCCAATCCTGCTTTTCTCCGGACAATAGTTTTCTGTTAAGGATACGATCTGAAATCCATATGTATAAATCACTGTCTGCCTTGTTGAACTTTTCGGACAGCAGTTTAAACTTCAGATGGCAATTCCTGATATACGCCAGTTCCTCCTCTGTCGGAGTACAAAAATACACCATGTCCCTGAACGGTGCCAGCATTCCTTCCTTTATTACAGCCGGTGCAGGTATCTGAAAGCTTATTTCCCCAAGAAGGCTCAAGTAGCATCCCAGTCTTTCACCCTCTTTATCGGCAGGAGGTGTCGCTGTGAGCCCGACAACATATAGAGCCCCAACCTCCCTTACCACCTCTTTCATCACAAGCGCCCAATAATTCTGCAAATGATGGCATTCGTCGAATATAATAGTCTTGATTCCCTTGTTTTTTATTTCGGAAATCAGTCTGACTGAATTCGGATGCAATATTTTTGAAAGTGACAGGTCCACCTCATTGAAGAAGCCATCTCTGAGCTTTTTAATAAATTTGGAAAGCTCCTTTTTGTAAGTTTCCGGATTAAAACCCTCATATTGCTGATTCTCAGCATAGCATCTTCAATATTTAACCCTTGTGCCTTGGCTGATATCTCCGCCCATAGGTTTTCTGCAAGTCTTTCAAAAGCTTCATCGTCTTCACAGGCTACACTCAATAATTGGTACGTAAAAATATTCAAATCTTTCAGATTATCGGGATCAGAGCTGATATCTTTCTCCAATTCCGGCGCACAGCCCTCAGGCAAAAACATCTTGTACTTTTCAATCCATTGCCCTTGTATCGTCGTATTAGGACATATTACGAGCGTAGGCATACCGATTCGCCGTGCGATTTCCAGACCAACAATTGTTTTACCTGAACCAGGAGGTGCTGCAAGATGGAATTTGACAGGCTTTGCCGTATTTGAGACGAATTTTTGTTCAAAAGCATCCAGCATCATTTTCTGGTGTTTTCTAAATTCATATTGAAATTTCAATTGTTCAAAAATTCCGGTCGCCCTTCTTTCCATCAGAATCAGATTCATCCACAGCCTCAGTATAATAATTAACACTGATTGCATTACATAAAGCTTCAGCTTCATTTAATGTTTCGTCAAACTCATCAGTAGATAAATTGTCCTTGGGTATAAGATAGAAGTAGTGATTAAGAGAAGTGATCAATTCATAAGCTTTATCGAGCTTCGTTTTAAATACATCACGAATTTCATTTGTCATACATTGCTTTTCACAAAAATTTTCTTTAATTATTTTAAAATATGCAGCAGTCAGGTTCAATATCTTCTCGGCAATTTTCTCCCTAATGCCGTCAACACTTGATTTCTCAAGTGTTTCAAGCATTTCGGATTTGAGATTCATCGCTTCGACCAACTCTCGGCCATATTCCACCCTGCACATGTTGAAAGTATCGTTAAATAATGAATTACATTCATCATTCAAGCTTTTTAGTTCTTTGGATATTCTTCTTTTACTGCCGAATAGTGCGAAAATACCCATTTTAGAGAACGCCCCCTATAAAATAAACAGGGTAAAGAGTGGCATGATTGCTCTGCCATACCCTACCCTTAAAACGTTCGATTATTAATGTCTGGTACTGTTATCCTATTTTCTCGACACCGCCCATATATTTGCGCAGCACTTCCGGTATTATGACTGTACCGTCCGCCTGCTGATAAGTTTCAAGGATACATGCTGTCGTTCTTCCAAGTGCGACACCTGAACCGTTGAGCGTATGCAAAAATTCAGTCTTTTCCTTTGGACCCCTTCTGAACTTGATATCGGCCCTTCGAGCCTGAAAGGTCTCAAAATTGCTGCAGGAGGAAATTTCGACATATCTGTTGTAGCTGGGCATCCATACCTCAAGATCGTATGTCAATGCAGATGAAAAACCCAGATCGCCGGTGCAGAGCCTCACTACCCTGTATGACAGGCCAAGCAGCTGAAGAACCTCTTCGGCATCATTAGTCAGTTTTTCAAGCTCCTCATAGGATGTCTCAGGTGTCGTGAATTTAACAAGCTCAACCTTGTTGAACTGGTGTTGTCTGATCAGCCCTCTGGTATCACGTCCGGCTGAACCCGCCTCAGCTCTGAAGCATGCGGAATAGGCGGTATGTAGGATAGGAAGCTGTTTCACGTCAAGGATCTGCCCCCTGTACATATTAGTAACAGGCACCTCTGCTGTCGGTATCAAAAAGTACTCAGTATTGGCTACTTTGAATGCATCCTCTTCAAATTTGGGAAGCTGCCCGGTACCGACCATACTGTTCCTGTGAACCATAAAGGGAGGGAATATCTCAGTATAACCATGTTTTTGAGTATGAAGGTCAAGCATGAAGTTCATCAGCGCACGTTCAAGCCGCGCTCCCAAGCCTTTGTAAAAAGTAAAACGCGCTCCTGTCACCCTTGCACCAGCTTCAAAATCAAGAATTCCAAGCGCTTCACCAATATCCCAGTGAGGCTTTGGCTCAAAGCCAAAACTTACAGGGGTTCCCCATTTTCTTATTTCCTGGTTGTCAGCGTCACTGTTACCTACGGGTACGCTTTCATTAGGAACATTTGGTATGGTAAGAACCAGTGCGTCGATCTGTTCATCGACTTCCCTGATTTGTTGGTCAAACTCCTTGATGCTGTCCGAAAGAGTCTTCATTTCTTCCATCAGAGGCCCTGTATCCCTGCCTTCCTTCTTATACTGCGGTATAAGCTTGGAATCGGTATTTTGCCTGCTCTTCATCTGTTCTGTCTTAAAAATCAGCTCACGCCGCTTAACATCAAGAGCCAGGAATCCCTCCGTATCAAATTTACCCTTACTTTTCAGTATCGCTTTTTCTAGAATCTCTGGGTTGCTCCGAAGTAATTTTATATCAAGCATTTTCATCTTCTCCTAAATGCGGCATAATGTTTTTACAGTAAACCCATTATAATACAACTGCGTTGCCAATTTCAAGGTTGCGTTTATTTATATTTCTCTACAAAACGTTTTGCACTCTTGAAATATTTGCTTTCTGGATAATTGCTAATTAATTTATTCATATGTTCCAGTGCAGATACCCGATTATCAAGATGCAATTCGGAATAAGCCAGATAGTAGAGGCATTTATCTGAAAATTCTTCAGTTTCTGCATACTGGGAAGATAGAAGTAGCTTTGGTACTGCTTCACTGTACTTCGCCCTGTTATAAAGTCCGAAACCCTCGTCAAAGAGAATCTTTCCAGCTGCCGCCTTTACTTTCATGGAAAATGAATTAAACGTTTCCAAGACTTTTCCATCGAGATTGGCAGCATTGATACTTTCAATCATTCCTGCACTTTCAACGACATTACCGTCCAGATATATATTTATTACATTGGCCAGACTATCAACTGCTTCCTTCTCAGTTTTCGCTTTTTCTTCAGCGCTTGCTTTTTCCGTTTCCAGACTAACTTTACTTTCCCTAAGTGCATTATTTTCATCCTGAAGCTTTTTTATCTCTCCGTTCAATTTTGCATTCATTTCCTGTGCACTTGAGAAATTCTGCTGCACCTTTTTATTTTCATTTTCCTTACTATATACCTGGCTTTTATAGTCTGTCAGGTTTCTGTTAAGTTTTATCTGGCTGTATGCAGATATAAGCAGCACAATAAAAGCACTTGTGAATAGTATTACAGCGTAGACCCATATTTTTGATTTCTTGTTATCGTTCATAATCATACCCCTAAAGATAATTTAATTGTAGTTCACATAAAAATTTTCACTCGGTATATTTGCTGGAAACATGCGTTTTCCTTGCAGTATCAATCGCCTGCAATTCTTCTGCTGATAAAGCATATCTGGATTTACCGCCTGTAATCGGTTTGGCATAGGTAGATGAGCTGTCTCTTGAATAAAGGCTGCTAATCACTAGTCCATCTTCATTGTTGTTAAGCATCGCTATGGAAAAGCTCAAATCACTGCCGACATTATCAAATGCATTATATCTAATAACCCCAACCTTTTGAATACAGTAATACATATTTCTTTCAACAGAATTGAGTTGATATTCGATCTCCTTGCTTTTTCCCACAACTCCATTAACCCTTTCAATACAATCTTCCAAAACGTTTTCCATGCTTGCACCGCTTAACCCATTCATGAACTTGTTATATTTGATCTTCAACTTTTTTATTTCCGACCTGTTTGCCAAATTCATTAAAAACAATAATACTATTAGAAAGAAATTTACTCCTATTAAAATAATCCACTCCAGCGAAATCCCAAAAAACTCTTTCATAAAAATTTCTCCTTCATAAAATACACTTTTGTGTATCGTGTTTCACGTGAAACATAAAAAAATGGGCACACCTGCTGTAATGCTCTATTTTGACTTTTTACAGAATTTATTCTTTTATAGTGATATCATATTGCCATACCATAAATAAAGCCTGTATCAGCCATTTAGAAGGTGATTATTTTTTCCCATATTTTCCACTATATTGATTATTCTATCAAGTTCATCGATAGAATAGTATTCAATAAGAATTTTCCCGGTTTTCTTATTATTGATTATTTTGACCTTGGTGCCAAATATTTCTCTGAATCTTTCTTCCAGCGCGAGGTATTCAATGTCAGCTGCTTTGCTCTTTTTGCCAGCCTTTTTTGTGGTAAGCCTTTTTACAAGTAATTCTGTCTCTCTGACATTCAACTCTTTTTTAACTACCTCTTCTACTGCTTTTAACTGAATCTCCCTGTCTTCCAATGAAAGTATCGTACGCGCATGTCCGCTGCTGATCTCCCCACTGATTACCATATTCTTTATTTTATCCTGCAATGATAGCAATCTCACTGAATTTGCAATAGCCGGACGGCTTTTACCGACAGTTGCTGAAATTTCCTCCTGTGTCATCCCGAACTCTTCCATCAGTCTCTCATATGCTTCGGCTTCTTCTATCGGATTCAAATCTTCCCTTTGCAGGTTTTCAATCAGTGCAATTTCCATAACTTGCTTATTTGACAGTTCCCGGATAATTACAGGCACATTCTGAAGCCCCGCCAGCCTTGAAGCTCTCCAGCGCCTTTCACCAGCTACTATTTTATATGTATTTCCATCTTTCTGCACGATTAAAGGTTGAACTACACCGTGTTGCTTAATGGATTCCGCCAGCTGCGCCAGCTTCTCGTCATTAAAATGCTTCCTTGGCTGACCGCTGTTCGGTTCTATTTCATTTATTCTTAATTCTCTAACTCCTGAATCCTCGGTCTCTGCAGATGCTATCAAGGCACTGAGTCCTTTTCCAAGTCCCTTTTTCATGTTATCTGTTGTCCTTCCCAGAGTAATCTATGACTTCCTGTGCCAGTTCAAGATAGCACTCCGCACCTTTGGACTTCGGATCATAAAGAATGATCGGTAGTCCGAAGCTTGGCGCCTCGCTGAGTCGGACATTTCTTGGAATCACAGTACGGTAAACCTTGTTTCTAAAATATTTCTTGACATCCTCTACCACCTGCATTGATAAATTTGTTCGAGCGTCAAACATTGTAAGCACGACACCCTCCACATCCAGCTTCGGGTTTAGATGCCTCTGCACCAGCTTTACCGTATTCATCAACTGGCTGAGACCTTCAAGTGCATAATATTCGCACTGTATTGGAACCAGAATGGTATCCGAAGCCGTCAGTGCGTTCAGCGTAATTAGCCCGAGTGAAGGAGGGCAATCTATCAATATGTAGTCATACTTGCTCTTTATTGCATCAATAGCCACTTTCATTCTGGTTTCTCTTGAGATAACAGAGACCAGTTCTACTTCTGCTCCAACAAGCTGTATATTTGAGGGGCAAATTAAAAGGTTATCGATTGCTGTTTTCATCAAGGCATTCTCAATGTCTTCATCATTGATAAGCACTTCATAGATGGACTTCTCTATCGTTTTCTTATCGATTCCGAGACCGCTGGTTGTGTTTCCCTGCGGGTCGACATCAATTATGACTACCTTTTTCCCCTTGACTGCAAGGCAGGAACTTAGGTTTACGGCAGTTGTCGTTTTACCTACTCCGCCCTTTTGGTTAGCAATAGCAATAACCTTGGCCAATCGCTTCACTCCTCCTATTGTAAATAAATTTGACTCCCTTTATAATGTCTCTGATCAGATCATGTTGTCTCTACAGTAATAGAAATTTAAACTTATCATATTATAAAGACTTCATAACCAATACTTTTAAGTATAAATAAAACTTGTTTTCATTTAAAGTATAACTTTTATCTGTATTCCATAAAGCATGTCCTAATTATAACATAAAGTCGTAAAATGTAACAATTTATATTTGAAACACTTTATATGAATTAGCTATTGAAGCGCTACTATTCATAGTTAAAATGAAATACTTACTGTATCTTGGTTTGAGTATGCGCAGTAAGGTTTTTTAAAACCATTGCAGGTATTCTGTAGCGGCGCGCATTGCAGGTCTGCGTCCAGACTGTCCGAAAAACAAAATTTTCTTTAAAATATGTAATTCTTCATATATGATATTGCTAGTTTCGATATATAATGGACTTATAAGAATGAAAATTTGGCAAATGGATTATTATCGAAATAATACAAAAATCAATAAACCACATAAAAGAAAATCTTCAATCAGAAATAAGCATCATTAATATTCCCTCCAAAGCTTACTTTTCGGCATTTCACTTTCAAAGAATATTTCAATACTTTTTTAGTCTCTAAGTGTAGGAGTACAAAAAATAGGATTAGCAGAATCGTCAATCCTATTGGAGAAAATAAATCAACGTATATTGTATATTGCGATTTTATTCGGTTATTGTTCTCAAGAAGCATGATCACGTACATTTAAATCACACTATGGAGTTACGCCGGCTAAATATCGCAAATTGAAATGTGATATTGATCATTTGAGGAAAGTTGGTTTCCTTGAATATAGCGAAGCAAAAGATGTCCCCCTTCTCAATGGCTCTCTTGCTTTGTAAAAACTTAAGTTGCGGGTACCGATCTGGTTATCAGACAGCGAGCATATCTCCCTCCCCGGATTCCTGGGCGAGCAGCAAGCTTAGCTTGCGACCAGCCCTGTTGAATCACAACAACAGTAAGAAATTTTTTCTACAATCGAAAAATTTTCTTTTGAATCGATGCGTTATAAATATAATCTAAAAGAGATCTTTTTATGAATATCCCCAGTATTCACGAAACTTGAAATAATTAAAATCATAGGTTATGAGTATAAGACCAATCGACGTTTGTAATTCTATAAGTGAGTTAAATATGAAGATATATTCCAATGAAATAGCCATTTAAACGTTGTTTCTATATTATTCAGAGGCCTGTAATGCCTTTAAATAAAGGGCTATGACGTATTGTTCCACGTGAAACATGTCATATCATTGTTCCTGCCGAATATAATATAACATTCACTTTATAATATTATTGCGGGTGTAGATTATGTGGAAAACTCTATTTACAGTCTTCTTTTTAGTTTTTATAGCTGAACTTGGGGATAAGACACAACTTTCTACCATGCTTCTGGCTTCTAAAGCAGATTCAATTTGGATTGTTTTCATTGGAGCATCCCTGGCCTTGATTCTTTCTTCTCTGCTTGGTGTGGCATTGGGCTCAGTCATCAATAAATTTATACCTCAACTATATATTCAGATAGGTTCAGGCATAGCTTTTCTCATTGTAGGTATATTGCTTATTTTTGGGAAATTATAATACCTGGTCAAATATAAAACAATTTTTAAGCAAAAAAATAAGCCACTATTTGTGACTTATTTTTTGTTTAAAATTATACATCCAGATTCGTTACATATTTGGCATTAATTTGTATAAATTCTTTTCTTGGTTCAACCTTATCTCCCATCAATATCGTGAATACTTCGTCCGCTGCTACCGCATCCCCTTGTTCTACTTTAAGCATCGTTCTGGAATCAGGATTCATCGTTGTTTCCCATAACTGTTCTGCGCTCATTTCTCCAAGGCCCTTATATCTCTGCATATCACAATCTTCTTTCTTCCAGTTTCTTTCCTTTTGAATTTTATCAACTTCCTTTTCAGAGTATGCGTAGTATTCTTCCTTCCCTTTATATACTTTAAACAGAGGAGGTTGTGCGATATATACATGACCGCTTTCTACCAGTGGTTTCATATACCTGTAAAAGAATGTGAGAAGTAAAGTTCTTATATGGGCTCCGTCGACATCCGCATCTGCCATAATAATGACTTTATCATATCGTAATCTGCTCAAATCGAAGTCCTGTCCTATCCCAGCACCTAAGGCTGTAATGACCGGCATCAGTTTTTCGTTCTCATATACCTTGTCCAGCCTCGACTTTTCAACATTCAACATTTTACCCCATAGAGGCAATATAGCCTGAAACTTCCTGTCTCTGCCCTGTTTTGCCGAACCTCCTGCCGAATCTCCTTCGACGATATAAATCTCACATACGGAAGGATCTCTCTCTGAACAGTCCGCTAGTTTACCGGGTAAAGTTGAGTATTCTAATACAGATTTCCTTCTGGTCAGTTCCCTGGCCTTCTTCGCAGCTTCTCTTGCTCTTGAAGCAGTTAGACATTTATCCATAATGAGTCTAGCCATACCAGGATTTTCTTCCATATAATTAGTAAGCTTTTCTGACACAACATTTTCAACAAGACTTCTTACTTCACTGTTACCAAGTTTTGTCTTGGTCTGTCCTTCAAATTGAGGTTCAAGCAGTTTTACACTAACGATTGCTGTAAGCCCCTCTCTGACATCTTCTCCCATCAGGTTCTTATCATTTTCCTTTATCATGTTATATTTTTTTCCATAATCATTTACTACCTTGGTTATTGCAGCTTTAAAACCAGTAAGATGTGTCCCGCCTTCAGTCGTAGCAATATTATTGGCATAACTGAAAATATTCTCTACATATCTGTCATTATATTGCATGGCAATCTCGCAAGTTGAAGAATCCTTAAAACCCTCAATATAAATTGGCATATCGTGCAGAACTTCCTTGTCCTTATTTATATATTGTACAAAGGAAACAATTCCGCCCTCATAGTGAAGATTTTTTTCAACTCTCTCTTCACCTCTGTCATCATATAGCCTGATACGTATTCCTTTATTAAGGAAAGCCATTTCCCTATATCTTCCTATCATCATGTCAAAATCAAAAACAACATCCTCAAATATCTCAGAATCTGGCTTAAAGGTCGTCCTTGTACCGGTACTATCAGATTCTCCGATGATATCAAGACCCGTTATTGCTTTTCCTTTCTCATATATTTGCCGGAAGACCTTTCCTTCGCGTCTGACTTCGACTTCCATATGCTCTGACAGTGCATTTACAACAGAAGCTCCAACACCATGCAGTCCTCCGGATACCGTATACGCACCGCCTCCGAATTTTCCACCGGCATGCAAAATTGTATGAACGACTTCAACTGTTGGAATACCCATTTTAGGGTGAATTCCAACAGGAATGCCACTTCCGTTATCTGTGACTGTTACCGAATTATCCTTGTTTACAACAACCTCAATATCGTCACATCTGCCTGCAAGTGCTTCATCTACACTGTTCGCAACGATTTCATATACAAGATGGTGCAACCCTCTTAAAGATGTGCTCCCTATATACATGCCGGGTCTTTTCCTTACAGCTTCAAGACCTTCCAGAACCTGTATCTGACTATCATCATAAACTTGATTGTTTATTCCGTTATTTTCACTCATATTGCCCTCCTGTAAATTTTAAAACCTTCTTATTTCAAATGTTCGCAATATCTTCAATATACCCTGCCCTTTTTTGTAACGTAACTGATGAGATAGGAGAAAGATATATTTTGCTCTTTTTTTCTATCTCAGTGATAATAAATGATTTGGGTAGATCGTCGGATATTGCTTCAATAAAACCTTCTTCTTCAGCTATTTTTAAAAAATCCCTGGTGTCTTTTGATAATGTTGTTGTTTCTATATCAAGTATGGCAATAACATTTTTCATTGGTATCACCACATCTCCACCAATATGTAAAAACATATTCAGCCCTCCGGTCAACTTTATCTTCCTTAAGTATCACATATATTCTATCTTAAATATATATCATTAGCAATATTGCCATTTTCAACATAAAATAATGCAGCATTTTCAGTGCTTCTCTGAAAAAATCTTTTATCTGTACAGGTAATAAAAGTTTGCAGTCCAATTATATTTTCAAGAAGATATTCCTTCCTTTTATCATCAAGCTCAGACAGTACATCATCCAGCAAAAGAACCGGTGAATCTCCACTCTCTTCCTTCATTAGATCAATCTCCGCTAATTTCATTGATAACACCGATGTTCTCTGCTGTCCTTGTGAACCATAAATTTTAGTGCTTTCGCCATTTAAAATAATATCAATGTCATCCCTGTGAGGTCCGTACATACTCGATCCCCTCTGTATTTCACGCGTTCTGCACTTTTCGAGAACTCTTGTGAACACTTCTTCTATTTCCTGATTATTGAAATTATCATCTATTTCAAAGGAAGGGCTATATTTTAGCATCAAAATTTCTTCATTATTCGTTAGTTTGGCATGCCTGGCTGCTGCCAGTTTATCCAACTTTTTGATAAACCCGCTGCGTATTGCCATAATTCTCGAACCTGTTCTTACAAGATGCCTGTCCCACACATCCAATGTAGCTTCAAGTTCTCTTTTCACAACAATGTTTTTCAGCAGGGTATTTCTCTGATACAGTATTTTTGCATATTGCTGCAAATCATAAAAATAAGAAGGTTTAAGCTGACTAAGTGTAATATCTGCAAAACGTCTTCTTTCGGCGGGACCTTGTTTGATTACAAGCAGATCCTCAGGTGAAAAAATTACTGCATTCAAGTGACCCATCAGATCACCAATTTTTTTAACCGGTATTTCATTTATTTTAATTTTCTTTTTTTCTTCAGGAGTATATACTATTTCTATTTCTTCCTGAATATTTTCTTTTTCAAATAAAAGCTTGATACCAAACCCAGCCGCATCATATTTCATCAGTTCAATATCCTTTGATGTCCTGTGAGATCTTCCGGACGCACATAAAAAAACAGCTTCAATAATATTCGTTTTTCCTTGCGCATTATTTCCGTAAATTATATTGAAAGCCTTGGCGAAATCAACATCAAGATTTTTATAGTTTCTAAAATCCTTCAGTTTCAGGTTCTCTATCAGCAATATTTTTCCTCTTTATTCTATGATGATTTTCTTTCCTGCAAATTCGATCATATCGCCCGATCTTAGCTTTTTACCTCTTTGTAGTTCTATGCTCCCGTTTACTTTTACAGTTCCGTCTCCAATCAGCATTTTTGCATCAGATCCGCTGCCGACCAAACCGGTAAATTTCATGAGCTGCTCAAGTTTTATATATTCTGTTTCTATTTTTATCTTCTCCACAAAAATCCTTCTTTCTACTTTCTGATCGGCAGTACCAAATATACGAATGCATCACCCTGTAAAGGTCTTATGATACATGGACCAATATTTGATGTAAACGATATACTTACCGCTTCATTTTCAATTACTCTTAGAGCTTCAATGAAATATCGTGGATTAAAAGATATCTCCAACTCCTTGCCGTCCATCTCAAGTCTTATTTCTTCTCTTGCATTACCTATCTCCGTGTTGGAAGTAATGATCATCATATCATCCTTAATATCAAGCTTTACAGGATACCTTCTTTCATCATTTGTTATGACAAGAGAAGCTCTTTCAAAGCAGGCCAGCAATTCTTTCGTGTTCACATTGATCTTTGTTTCATGTTCCTTCGGTATTATTCCCATATAATTGAGATATTCACCCTCAAGCAGCCTTGATACCATTATACAGTTACCCATATCAAACAGGATCTGATTATTTGTAGTATAGATGGTCAATTCCTCATCTACCGGCTGTATGATCTTGGATATTTCGTTCAATGTCTTTCCAGGTATAACGATATTTCTGTCCTGTACTGCAAATTCTGATGCAACAGTTCTTAAAGCCAGTCGATATCCATCAATAGATACAATTGAAAGATGACCATTTTTGTATTCAAACAGGCTACCTGTAAGAATCGGTCTGTTTTCATCAACACTTACAGCGAAAATGGTTTGTTTAATGATATCCTTGATAAGCTTCTGGCTGATTTTTATTCCATCTTCTTTTTCTAATGATGGAAGAGCAGGAAATCCCTCAGAAGCGATACCTCTGATTTCAAACAAGGAACTTTCGCATTCAATTACAACTGAATTATTTTCTTTAACATCCAGTAGTACTTCAGCATCGGGAAGTCTTCTAACGATATCACCAAGCATTTTTGAATTGAGAACGATGGATCCTTTTCTTTTCACATCAGCATCGACATAACATTCGATTCCTATTTCAAGGTCATTACCAGTCATTTTGAGTCTATCATCAGCTTCAAGCAGTATTCCTTCCAGAATTGGAAGTGTCGTTTTGGTGGATACTGCCTTTTGAACGATGTTTATTCCTTCCATCAGGTTTTCCTTAGAACAGATCAATTTCATCTCAATTACCTCCGGTACAGTTTATTTAATATAATATAAAGAAAAAACAGTAATAACAGTAAGTGTTGTTGATTCCGTGCATAACTGGCATGAGGACTATCCCTTGTTCATTTACAGCTGTTCATTTTTGTGTTGATAATATTGCTGTATTTTTGGTTTTATGAAACTTGGATAGAATATCAACAGTTTAAAATCAATAAGTTACCCTCATTTCAACAAAAACTGGGGATAAGGTGAAATCACTTTCCTGTGATGTTTCTCCTTAATTCTTCTACAGTACGTTTTGTTTCCGGATTTGCTATCATATCTGCCTCGATTTTTGTAATAGCGTGTATCACCGTCGTATGATCGCGGCCGCCGAATTCATCTCCTATTTTTGGAAGGGATAGACCGATAAGCTCTCTGCAAAGGAACATTGCAATCTGCCTCGGAAAGGAGATGTTCCTGTTTCTCTTTTGAGACTTGAATTCTTCGGGTCGCAGATCAAAATATCTGGACACGGTATCTATTATATGTGTAGTATCAATAATTTTTGTGTTACTTGCCGATAATAGCTCCTTTAGGGCTTCAGCGCAGAGGTCGGTAGAAATTTCGATATCAGTCAGTGTCGAATATGCAATGACTCTGTTTAATGCGCCTTCCAGTTCACGAATATTTGAGATAACCTTATCTGCGATAAAAACGAATACATCATTAGGAATATAAACATTTTCCAATTGAGCCTTCTTCTGGAGGATTGCTATCCTGGTCTCCAGGTCAGGAGACTGTATGTCTGCTGTAAGACCCCATTCAAATCTTGAACGGAGCCTGTCCTCAAGAGTTGTTATTTCCTTCGGGGAACGGTCGCTTGAGATGATAATTTGCTTATTGGCTTCATATAAGGCATTGAAGGTATGGAAGAATTCCTCCTGGGTTCTCTCCTTGCCGCCGATAAATTGAATATCATCTATGAGAAGAACATCTATATTTCTGTACTTGCTGCGGAATTCTTCATTTCTGTCATCTTTTATCGCATTGATCAGCTCGTTTGTAAATTTTTCAGAGGAAACATATAAGACCTTGGAAACAGGGTTCTGACTTAATATGTAATGACCGATCGCGTGCATCAGATGTGTTTTGCCAAGTCCGACTCCCCCATAAAGAAAGAGAGGATTGTATGCTTTGGCCGGAGCTTCAGCTACCGCAACGGATGCAGCATGTGCAAGCCTGTTACCGTTACCTATTACGAATGTATCAAACGTATATTTGGGATTAAGTATGGAGTTTGAAATTTCCTCATTCATGTTTTCTTTTCCGGTAGCGCGGCTTTTGGTTGGACCTTGTGAAGGAATTGTTATAATCACATTGTATTCACGGTTTGATATTTGTTTAATGGCATTGGATATAAGAGGAATATATCTGGATTCGAGTATACCTTTGTTGAAGTCTGTAGGCACTCCAAGTTCAATCGTACTTGAATTGATGGAAAGGGGTTCAATGGTTCTTATCCAGGTATTATAGCTGATTTCTGTCAATTCGCTCTTCAAAAGGTCCATTACCCTTGTCCACATACTTGAAAGCGGTATATTCATATTACTTCCTCCAAAAGGTTATTTAAAATTTCTCATTAGCAGTGAAATAAATATTATTATGTTTAAAGGCATATCTTGCATAAATATACATATATTGTCTGTCATATTGAATCGAATAAGACCGACGAAGCTATTAATTTCGGCAGTTAACGAATTTATGTATAAGTCTGTAAATTTAATTTTTCATTTGTGTGTGAAGCTTGGAGCTTAAAAAGTATCCATCCTTTGTAAAAAAACTGTCTTACACTTTCATTAGCATAAACAATATATCAGACTTTACGGTAATATTCAATTCACAAATGACCTACTTATCCACAATTATCATATATAATCTTTAATTATCCACAGGCAGGCGCGGTATTTTTACAGTACCTAAATTAATTAGTAAATATTTCTTCTTTATTATATAGGAAAATATAAAAGAGTTTCTTGACATGAATGAAAGTTTTAAGTTATAATTGGCGTGATGTCTCTATGTGGACCGGGTTTTACAGATTTAATGTTCTGTTTAAATAATAAAAAATGGGAAAAACTTATAAGGTAAATGTGTTGTAGTTTTTCTACAGTCAGGAACGGGGGTGTAAACTGTGTTAAGAACATATCAGCCTAAGAAAAGGCAAAGGAGCATGGAACATGGCTTCAGAAAAAGAATGAGTACTGCCAATGGCAGAAGTGTATTAAGAAGACGCAGGTTAAAGGGAAGAAAAGTGCTTTCAGCGTAAGACCGCATGAGTGTGGTCTTTTTCTTTAATTTTAAGTTTTAATTGTAAAGCTGGCAGCGCTTGTTTAATGTGAGTGCTGGCCAGGGCATTTTGCAATGTTTCCCAAATAATCAAGGTAACATTGCAAAAGCCTTTGCTTAACGAAAAGAGGATTAAATGAAAAAGACAGTCTCATTGAAGAAAAATTACGAGTTTGTACGTATATATAAAAAGGGAAGATTTTTTGCTGGCAAATATATAGTAATTTATGTGATGAAGAATCGACAAGACATAAACAGGCTTGGTATTACTGTCAACAAGAAGGTTGGCAACAGTGTAAGGCGCAACAGGATAAAGAGATTGATAAGGGAGAGCTACAGATTCTATGAGGAGTTCATCCCTGATTGCAATGATATTGTATTTGTTGCAAGAAGTGTAGAAACCGAGTACGGCTTTGCAGATATACGAAAGGAAATGAAATTCCTTCTGAAGAAAATGCAGGCCTTTGATCAGGAAAAATGGGATGGTTTAAAAAGTCTTTAATTGGACTGATACACTTGTATCAGAAATATATATCGCCGCTGAAAGGCAGGCAAAGCTGCAGATTTTACCCCACTTGCTCGCAGTATGCCATAGATGCGCTGAGCAAATATGGCGTAATAAAGGGAAGCTGGCTTGCACTGAAGAGGCTGCTGAAATGTCACCCGTTTCATCCGGGAGGCTACGATCCGGTAAAATAATCGATACCGGACGCAAAAGTATGGAAGGGAAGTTTTTATGAACTTAGATATTATTGCAAAGCCACTGGGACAATTCTTGCTATTCATATATAACACCATTGCATTTCATAATTACGGTCTGGCAATTATCTTTTTCACAATAATTGTAAGGCTGGCTCTTCTGCCGCTTACACTCAAACAGTATAAATCGTCGGCAAAGATGCAGGAACTGCAGCCTATCATTGCAGATATCCAGAAGCGTTACAAGGATGACAAGGAAAAGCTGAACCAAGAAATGATGAAGGTGTATAAGGAAAACAATTATAACCCTGCCAGCGGTTGCCTTCCGTTACTGGTCCAGATGCCTATTCTGATCACACTATACTATGTAATTGTACAGCCATTGAAGTTTATGATTGGCAAGGATGCTGCTACTATAACCGCACTTGTTGAGGTTGCCGCAAAGGGTCTGAGTAAGACAGTTCAGCAAATGGGCTTCCAGAAGGAACTCCTCACACTTAATTATTTTAATGAACATAAAGAAGCTTTGTCTCAGGCTTCAGGAATGCTGAAGACAAGTGAACTAGTGGACTTCAACAATTTTATCGGCCTCCACCTGGGAAATACTGCAACCTACCAGCCTAAAGATTTGTTTGGACCGGAAGCATATATATATCTGCCGCTTTTGCTGCTTGCAATCATTGCGGTAGTAACGACATATATATCATCAAAGCTGGCAATGCCAACGAAAAACACTCAGAGCAGCGGTCAACAGAATCAAATGGCCAATTCGATGACCAACAGCATGCTTTATATCGGACCATTGATGACACTGATGTTCTCGTTCCAGCTGCCTGCCGGCGTTGTACTGTACTGGATGGTCGGTTATGTGGTGGCGATAGGCCAGCAGCTCTATATAAACAGGTATATACTGAAAAAGCACCTGACGCCTGAACAAAGAGCTCTCGAAGCGAGCAAGTCCAGAGGTGCGGGAAAGCAACTGGAATCCGGTGACAAACCTTCGGAACCGGGAAATAGTACTGCTGATGTGAATAATAAGTCCGAAAGCAAGCAAGTCGAAGGCAAACAACCGAATGCCGGAAATAAACAGACGAATACAGAGAATAAAAAGCCTAATGCCGGTAACAGTAAAAAAGGCGGATCAGGCAGCGGCAATAAAAGCAACAATAGTAAGAAGACTGGATTAAAGTAAGTAACTGTAAAAGAAGGAGGCTGCTGAATATAGATGAGTCAGATAGTGGAAAAAACCGCAAAGACGGTACAGGAAGCTATTAGTCTTGCACTGGAAGAGCTTGGAGCGCAGAGGGACGAAGTTGAGATTGAAGTACTTGACGAGGGAAGTAAGGGAATTTTCGGCATTGGCGGCAAATTAGCAAGGGTGCAGGTTTCGTTTAAAAGTTCACGATCAGATGAGGCAGTCGGCTTTCTGACAGACGTGCTTTCCAAAATGAATGTTGCTGTTGAGATTGAAATGACAGAAGATGATGAATCCATCATGCTGAGAATAACCGGCAAGGACAGTGGAATCATTATCGGAAGACGCGGAGAGACTCTGGATGCGCTGCAGTATCTTACAAGCCTGGTTGTCAACAAACAGAGCGATGATTACAAAAGAGTAACCATAGATATAGAAAATTACAGGCAGAAGAGAGAGGAAACGCTGGTAAAGCTGGCGGACAGACTTGCGGACAGAGTGGTAAGATACCGTAAAAGCGTCACTCTTGAGCCGATGAATCCTTATGAAAGAAGAATAATTCACTCGACACTTCAGAATAATAACAATGTTGAAACGCATAGTGTCGGAGAAGAACCCAACAGAAAAGTTGTTATTACACTGAAACAGGGCGCAGGGGCAAGAAGGCAGTAATTGAGGTACCTTCTAATTTGAATAAACTAAAAGGCAGAGGACAATTTAAAAAATTGTCCTCTTTTGAATTATGTATGACTATATAAAATTTGGAGAGAAAATTAAAAGGGGTGACCTTTGAATTTTGAAGCAGTCAAACAGAAGTGAAAGAGGTAGAGCATGAGTGGAGCAGCAAGTCCTTTATGGAGCACAGATACAATAGCTGCCATATCCACACCATATGGAACTGGCGGGCTGGGAATAATAAGAATAAGCGGAGCGGAAGCGTTTCGCATCGCCGGACAAATATTTACAGGCAGAAAAGCTTTCAATGATATGGAGACCCATACTGTTGTGCACGGAAAAATTGTTGACCCTGCCACTGGTTTGATGATCGATGATGTGCTGATTATTAAGATGAACAGCCCGCACACATATACTACGGAGGATGTTGTTGAAATAAGCTGCCATGGTGGTATAATTGTGCTGAAAAATGTACTTTCGCTGGTAATCAGACAGGGGGCACGGACCGCGGAGCCTGGTGAGTTTACCAAAAGAGCCTTTCTCAATGGCAGGCTGGACCTTGTACAGGCGGAAGCTGTCATTGATCTGATCAATTCCAGAACTAGTGAGGGTTCACGTGCGGCAGCAGCACAACTTGAGGGAAGGCTGTCGGAGAGTATAAGAAATGCGCGGAGAAAGCTGATTGAACTTATTGCTCATATAGAAGCAGTGGTTGACTATCCTGAACATGATATAGAAGAACTGACTGGCGGAAAGATCTATGAGGGAGTTAAGGCTGTAAAGGCAGAACTGCAGAGAATTGCCGAGGGTTTTAACAGAGGCAGGCTTATTCGGGAGGGCATTACCGCGGCAATCATCGGTAAACCGAATGCTGGTAAATCATCCTTGCTAAATATGCTGGCCGGCAGCGACAAGGCGATCGTTACGGAAATTCCGGGAACAACACGGGATATTATTGAAGAATACATAAATGTCGGAGGAATGCCGGTAAGATTTCTTGATACGGCTGGAATCAGGGATACGTCGGATCCCGTGGAGTCCATAGGGGTGGCGAGAGCACAAAAAGCGGCGATGGAAGCTGAGCTTGTCATTGCTGTGTTTGATGCGGTAACTGGAATATTAGCGGAAGATGTAGCGATTTTAGGCTCAATTCAGGATAAAAAGAAAATTATCATTTTAAATAAGGCAGATATTACAGAAGAAGCAAAACTTGAAAAAATGAAAGATCTCCTTCAAACGGAAGTGGGGACGCCAGTGCTGATTGCTTCCATGATGGATGGGACAGGCATTGCCGAGCTTTTGAAGGAAATAGAAGAACTTTTCCTGAAGGGGACTATTGGTGTGAACAGTGAACTGCTGGTAACCAGTGTCCGGCACAGACAACTGCTTGACAATGCGATCGAAAGCCTGAAGACAGCAGAAGCTGCACATGTAAGCGGACTGCCTCTCGATTTTGTCACAATTGACATAAAAGAAGGTGCGGAGTACCTGGGGCAGATCACTGGCGAGTCTGTAAGCGAGGATGTTGTGAAGGAGATATTTTCACGTTTTTGTATCGGCAAATGATTTTGGAGGTTATTCATGATGGAATACGTTGCGGGAGAATTTGATATAGCAGTGGTCGGCGCAGGACATGCGGGCTGCGAGGCTGCGCTTGCAAGTGCGAGGCTTGGGTTGAAAACGGTCGTGTTCGCCATCAATCTTGACAGTATTGCAAACATGCCCTGCAATCCTAGTATAGGCGGCACTGCAAAGGGACACCTGGTGCGTGAATTGGACGCTCTGGGCGGTGAGATGGGTAAATGTACTGACAAGACGCTCATCCAGTCGAAGATACTCAATTCCGCAAAGGGACCTGCGGTATATTCCCTAAGGGCACAGGTCGATCGCAGACGATACCAGATGGAAATGAAGAATACATTGGAAAACCAGGAGAACCTTTATATAAAGCAAGCGGAGATTGTAGAACTGCTTACGGACGATGCCAACTGTGTGGCGGGGGTAAAAACCCATACCGGCGCTGTTTATCATTGCCGTGCGGTAGTTCTTACAACAGGCACCTATCTGCGGGGAAAGATCATCATTGGAGATGTCAGCTATAGCGGAGGTCCTGACGGGCTTTTCCCGGCGAACAAGCTCTCTGGCAGCCTGAAGGAAAAAGGAATAGAGTTGATGCGATTTAAAACGGGCACACCTGCAAGGATCAACAGAAATACGCTCGATTTTTCCAGAATGTCCGAACAAGCCGGGGACGATGTGATTGTCCCGTTCTCTTTTGAAAATGAAGGTATAGATCGGGAACAGGTCTCCTGCTGGCTTACCTATACGAACAGCCGAACGCATGAAGTCATCAGAGCGAATTTACACCGATCACCGCTTTTTGGTGGGTTGATCGAGGGCGTCGGTCCCAGATATTGTCCTTCGATAGAAGATAAGGTGGTTCGATTTGCAGACAAGGGGCAGCATCAGGTCTTTGTAGAACCGATGGGGACCGGTACGCAGGAAATGTACCTGCAGGGCATGTCCAGCAGTCTTCCGGAGGATGTTCAGGAGGAAATGGTCAGGACGCTGCCGGGCCTTGAAAACGTCCATATCATGAGAAGTGCCTACGCGATTGAATATGATTGTATTAATCCTACTCAACTGAATCTCAGCCTTGAGTTCAAAGCCGTCGGCGGACTTTTCTCGGCAGGGCAGATCAATGGCAGTTCAGGCTATGAGGAGGCGGCGGCGCAGGGCATCATTGCAGGGATAAATGCAGCACTGAAGCTCAAAGGCAGACCGCCGCTGCTGCTGGACAGGTCTGAAGCATATATCGGTGTACTGATCGACGACCTGGTTACAAAGGGAACCCGGGAGCCTTACAGAGTCATGACCTCCAGATCCGAGTACAGGCTGCTGCTCAGACAGGACAACGCTGATCTGAGGCTTACACCAATAGGGTATGAGGTTGGATTAATAAAAGAAGACAGGTATACCAGATTTCTTAAAAAGAAGGCAGAAATAGAAGAAGAAATTCAACGGCTGGAAAAGTCCTATGTATCGCCCGGGGAGGTCAGTAGATTTCTCGAAAGCCTGGGCAGTACTCCTGCAAAATCAGGGATCAGCCTTGCGGAGCTTCTCAGGCGTCCGGAGATCACCTATAAGGCGCTGGAAGCTGTGGATCATGAAAGGCCTGAACGATTGAAGGCAGGCAGCCGCAGAACGATTGATGCTGTCGCGGAGCAGGTTGAGATATCGATCAAATATGAAGGGTACATAAAGAGGCAGCTTATACAGGTGGGACAGTTTAAAAAGCTCGAGAAGAAACGGCTTCCGGCGGAAGTAGACTACAGTGCCATACATGGACTAAGAATTGAGGCAAGGCAGAAGCTCGCAAAAATCAGGCCCGAATCCCTGGGCCAGGCTTCACGCATATCAGGCGTCTCCCCAGCGGATATCTCCGTTCTTTTGATTTATCTTGAGCAACTGAAGAGGAAGGAATGAGTACTATATGGAAAAACCGATGGAGCAGCCGCTTGAAATGCTGCTGAGGGAAGGCGCCGGAGAATACGGCGTTATTACGGATGATCGGATGATGTCCGCATTCATGCTATACAAGGGCCTTCTTCTCGAATGGAATGAAAAAATGAACCTGACAGCGATTGAAGAGGACAGAGAGGTGATAGTCAAACATTTTGTCGATTCATTAAGTATTGTACCCTTTCTCAAGGAGGTTCATCATATTGTAGATGTCGGTACCGGGGCAGGCTTCCCTGGCATACCCCTTAAAATCGTACTGCCTTCCCTGGAGGTCGTCCTTCTTGATTCACTGGAAAAGCGAGTCGGCTTCCTGAATACGGTCATATCCTCTCTTCAACTTCACGGAATTTCGGCTGTCCATTCGAGAGCGGAAGATGCGGGCAGTTCGCCAAAATACAGGGGAAAATTCGATGCAGCGGTGGCCAGAGCAGTCGCATCACTCCCAGTGTTACTGGAATACTGCCTCCCAATGGTCAAAATCGATGGAATCTTTATCGCAATGAAGGGCAGCTGTTCGGAAGAGATTGCAGCATCAGGAAAGGCTCTTGAAATTCTTGGCGCGAAAATCGAAGAGGTTATAGAATTCACATTGCCTCATAGTGATATGAAAAGGAATATAATTATTATAAGAAAGTTACGACAAACACCGACAAAATATCCCAGAAAGGCGGGTAAGCCGTCAAAAGAGCCGTTGATTTAAGTAAGGTTTTACATTAAAATGCAATATTAAGACGAACGATTATTGGAATATAAAAAAGGAAATAAAAAAAGAGACGGCGAATATAATCCACGTAACATAAGGAAATAAATGTAAAATACGTGGGTTAAGTACTGCTGCACAAGCATATGGTACAAACCCTGGAGAAAAGGATGGTGCCGCATGCTGGAGAATAAGTTCCAGGTAACAAAGCCTGAAAAGAAGGAAGAAGTCAAGAACATTTCATATCTCGGTATCGATTGTGTAAGACCCAACCCGTATCAGCCGCGCAAACAGTTCAATAAGGCAGCACTGGAGGAATTGTGCGAGTCAATCAAACAATATGGTGTGATTCAACCCATTAATGTGCGGAAGATTTCGAATAACTATTATGAACTCGTAGCCGGTGAAAGAAGGCTGCGAGCTGCTGTTATGGCGGGGTTAAAGGAAATACCGGCAATTGTCGTTAATATTACCGACAAT
>WSSedL1CaDRAFT_10000700_pt1 | contig 22594 bp, 16 predicted proteins | sample WetSurSL1Cattail_FD_9464 | JGI IMG/M metagenome (IMG submission 9464)
GATTGAAGCTCCCATCGGGCGCCACCCGGTAGAACGGAAAAAGATGGCGGTGGTGGCTACCGGCAGGCCTGCGGCTACTAATTACCGGGTACTTGAGTATTTTAAAAGGTATGCCTATTTGGAAGTGCGGTTGGAATCCGGCCGTACGCATCAGATTCGGGTTCATTTGAGTTATCTGGGTTATCCGGTTGTGGGCGACCCGGTCTATGGCCGCAAAAAGGATGGTGCTCCTATTGCCGGTCAGGCATTACATGCGGCTATGCTTGGGTTTGTTCATCCCCGGACCAAAGAATATATAGAGTTCACCACGGAAATCCCGGAGGTTATGATAAAGGCCTTGGAGTGGTGTCGGAAAAATGGGTAGGGATCTCAAACAGCGCAGCATTCAGATTATTAAAGGAAATCAAATGAATAATGGCGCCTACGTCGCCTGCCCTAATTTTGACAATTATAAATTCTGTTGGTTGCGGGACGGTAGTTTTATCGCCAATGCCATGGACCGGGTTGGTGAATTTCAATCAGCGGAAAAATTTTTGGAATGGGTGCACCATACTATCAAAAAGTGTTTGCTAAAGAACAAAAATGCGTCGAGTATTATTTATCTATCCGGATCGGGTACAAGTTAACAGTTATGGAACAGGCAGAAAACCTGGATATATTGGAATTTAAATGGGGAGACCGGAACTTTAGCCGGTCTCCCTTTTTCAGGAGGAACTAACCTTAACGCTACTACAGCGTTAACGTATGCTGGGGCGGGCCATGTCAAGCAAACCTAATACTACGTGAGCCAGTCCGAATCCGAGAATGCCGGCCCCCCATTTACTTTTCAACAGAAACGCCCCCAAACCGGAGACTGCCGCCCCGGTTCCGGCTACAGCCAAGCTGGTCGTGGTAGCTTTCAAGGTAAACACCTCCCGCAAATAGTCTACCCAAATATGAGCTAATTTTTCCCGTAAAAAATAAGCGGAGATGTCGGTAATTGAAGCAAACCGTCTTGAATCCGTATGTTGTCGCCGTTGATTAAATTTTGGTATTCTCCATCTTTACAGCCAACATCTAAGTAGCCGCTCTTTCCTTCAACATTGAAGATACCATATAGGGTCCGATGCTCGTCCTGATAGGAAGCAAAGATTACTCCGGATTGGGGAGTAAAATGAATTTTATAATAACCCCGGCTCACAAGCGGTTCTTTTTTGACCCTCGCTAAGCTAGTCAAAAGATTAGAAAATTCCAAATCCGGACTACTCCAATCGACGCTATCCCGTTCAAATAAATCAGGGGTTTTAGAATCCAAGTTTTCTTGCCCGGCGTATAACAAGGTGACTCCTTTTTCAAAATAAGCAAACGCAGTCCATTGGCGCAGGCTTTCCTTAAAGGCAACCAACGGTCGAATACGGGGTTGGTCATGGTTTTCTAAAAAGCGTAATTTTAGGTAATTGGCCGGATAGATAACTTCCTGTCTGCGTAACAGGGATAAGTATTGTTCCAGGGAGGTTTTTCCCTGAAGATAAGCTCGAAACGTATGATAGACATCGTAATCATAGGTAATATCAAAAGCCTGGTACATTTCAGAGTCGGCAAGGTTATTAAGTCCTTGTTTGCGTCTTATTTCAATGAAGTCCGGGTCACTGCTTTCAGCGAGCCATACCAGATTGGGATTTATTTTTTTAAGTTCACTCCGGGCTTTCAGCCAAAAATCAAGAGGGACCAGGGGCGCTACATCGCAGCGGAAACCGTTCACACCTTGTTTGGTCCAAAATTTTAAGGTATCAATCTGATACGTCCACAGCTCCGGATGAGTATAGTCCAGGTCAATGACATCAGTCCAGTCTTCAACTTTTCCGGCAATTTTTCCATCGGCAGCACGATAGAACCATTCGGGGTGATGCCCGCGTAGCCAGGAATCATGGGAGGTATGATTGAAAACGATATCGATCATGACCTCCATCCCAAGCTCGTGAATATTGGAAACCAATTGTTGAAAATCATCAGCAGTCCCATACTCCGGATTGATTTCGCGATAATCTTGAATCGAATAGGGGCAACCCAAGCTATGTTTTCTCTGAATCCGGCCGATCGGATGAATGGGCATCAGCCAGATAACGTCTACGCCCAAGTTTTTAATACGGGGCAAATCTTTTTGTAGTCCGTTAAAATTGCCTGCCTCGCTATGGTTACGAATAAAGACCTCATAAATAATTTTGTTACGTAATTCGGGACTGGTATCAAAAGCCATTTAAAGCCCTCCGGATTGTTTTTAATTAGCTTACCCTTTAACCGCTCCGGCAGCCACGCCTTTAACAATATACTTCTGTAGCGCCAAGTAGAATATTACAATCGGTGCGGCGGATAGGACCAACGAGGCCATGGCCAAGGAATATTGCCGCCGGTAAAGGCTAAAGAAACCAAACTGTGCCAGCTGCAAAGTTGCTTGTTTTGGCAGAATAATTAGGGGCAGCAAAAAGTCGTTCCAAATCCACAAAGCATCCAGAATAGCAATGGTGGCCGTAACCGGGGTCAACAGGGGGAAAACCAAGTGGAAGAAGGTACGCAACTGCGATGAGCCGTCAATAGCGGCTGATTCGTCGATCTCAATCGGGACACTTTTGATAAAACCGTGATACATAAAGACCGCCATTGGACAGCCGAGACCAATGTAGATCGGAATAATCCCCAGCACATTTTGAAGATTAAAATCTTTGGCAGTTTTGACCAATGGAATCATGAAGGTTTGAAAAGGCACCACCAGAGAAAATGTAAAAATCAAATAAAAAATCCAGCTGATCCTGGAGGGAGTGCGCGCCAAAATATAGGCAGCCATCGCACTGACGATGATAATCCCAACCATGCTTAAGCTAGTGATAATTAAAGTATTTGTAAATACCACCGGAAAGTTGGTTTCATGCCAGGCATTGATATAATTGGCGAAATTGATGGAATCAGGCAATGCCAATGGATTTAAAGTAATCTGGGCATCGGATTTGAAGGAATTGATGAATATTAAAATTGTAGGTGATAGAAATATTATGGCCAGGATACCCATTAATATTTCTAACGCAATCGAAGAATAGCTTCTTTTACGGATTGCTCCCGGATTCTCTTTTGGCGTGCGCTTAAAGATTGAGAGGATTGATGCTTTCATAGTTCCACTTCCCTCTTTTTCATGAAATACAGTTGGATGCCGGTGACCACCATAATGACCATACAGAGGAAGACTGCCTTGGCGGTGGCATAACCGAATTGATTATCCCGGAAAGCGTTGTAGTAAATATCCAAAACGATTGGAGTAGTGACGTAGCCAGGTCCTCCTTGGGTTAAAGCCATAATCACATCAAAAGTCTTTAAGGAATTGGACAGACTAAAGAAGGTACAAATCGTAAACGAAGGAATCAATAACGGCATGGTGATATGTCGCAACCGTTGCCACCAATTGGCACCGTCAATCTGGGATCCCTCGACGATATCCGTGGGGATCGTCTGCAGCCCCGCCAAATAGATGATCATCAACCAACCGCAGCCCTGCCAAACTGTTACCATGAGTAAAGCATAGGGAGCCAACTCAGGGCTGCCCAACCAAACTGTAATCCCGGTAATGAGCGGCATGACTAACCGAAATACAAAGGACCAAATAAAAGCGACAATAATTAGACTTAAGACGTTGGGGAAAAAGAAGATCGAACGTAAAATATTCTTGGTTTTCATCTGGGTGTCCAGGACTAATGCTAGAAATAACGCCAGTAAATTGGAGAAGATGACATTAAATAGGGTAAAAAAAAGTGTAAAGCCGATAACACCGGGGATAAATATCGTTGTATACCAGTATTGACTCAATAGAGTTTTTAATTTTTCAGATTGAGCCTCGTTCATTTTGGGAGTTAAATGAAAAGAAGATGTTCCGGCCTGCTTTTGGTAAGCAGTTAATATCAAAGATTTATCTTTAGAATTCCGAATATGATTGACAATATTTTTATGAAAATCCCCAGCCATAATGGTCTGCGGCAGATCTGCAAATTCATTAAATAGATACCTTTTTTCAAGTCGGGGCACAAAACGCTGATCATTTTGAAACATTTGCTGATAATTCTTCATTCCGATGAATTTAATTGAAGCAATACCGACAGAGCCGAGAATTCGCTTGATTTTACTTCTTTCGGCGGCGCTTAATTGCCGGCTGCCTCCTTTTTCTTGCACCCAATTGGTTAAGTTATAAGTCTCAGCGGCATCACTTAATCGGTAATATTTTTTTAAGTAAACTTGTTCTTTAGGGTTATCCAGCTTTTTAATGATTTGGTTATCAAAATCTGTTTTATCAATATTAAAAGGGATTTCGGGGACGACTCCGTTCCAGTCGGTAAAGGAGTACCGGATGCCCTGAAAAAAAGGAATGATGAAAAACATCCCATACAATATCAGGGCCGGAAGCATGAATAAGATGAAATAAAAGATTTTATTCCGTTTGGGGCTGACCATTGTTTCTCCTTTCATACGAAAAGGCAGAATAAGCAGCAAGGTGCCGCTTATTCTGCCTTTATTGGTTCTTTACTTCTTCAGTGATTTTTTCCAGGTTTCATCAAAATATTGAATGACTTGCTCGGCATTTTTGGTACCAAATACATATTCTTGAGCGCCGTTTTTGGTTGCATCTTCAAAGGCGGCAACCGGATACATTGAGAAAGCCCATGGATTGGTTTTACCGGAATTAAGATAAGAAACCAGGTCCTGGAACGGAGCATCCATTGTTTTCACATTGGCGCCTTTAAAGGTCGGCACTAATTTGCATTTTTCAACCCAGATTTTAATTGCTTCCGGAGTAGCCAGCCATTCTAAGAATGTTTTTGAGGCTTTAATCTTTTCCGGGCTGGAAGAGGCGGACAGAGCAAAAGTTGAATCAACATCTGCGAAAAGTTTGGTGTCTTTGGTGTCGTTAGTGCAAGGGAACGGAATAAAGCCACAATGCAATTTAGGGTTGGTCCCAATGGCCGCGCCGTATGACCATAGGCCTTGAACCATCATAGCCGCTTCGCCTTTGGCAAAAGAAGCCTGTTGTTCATTCCAGTCGAATTCGGCGGCCTTAGGATCGGAATTGGCTTTGTAGAAATCCAACATTCTGAATACTTCTTTGGTGTTGATCGGATCAGCAAAAGAACCTTTGCCGGAATTCATCGATTCAATCCACGGCATTACCTTGGGACCTGCTAAAGTGGTATGAACCATTGACAGAAAATGTCCGAGGGACCAGTTTACCTTAAACATTGAAGCAAATGGGGTGACGTTATTTTTCTTTAGGGCTGCACATACGGCAGTTAACTCTTTAAAGGTCGTAGGCGGTTTCAGACCATATTTCTTGAAAATATCCTTATTATAAATGATTCCGATACCGGCTACATCCATCGGTAGAGCGTAGGCTTTCCCTTTATAAGTAACGGCGTTTTTGGTAGCGGGAGCTACTTTTCCCAAAACCGGCTCTTTGGATAGATCAAGCAACCAACCGGCTCCGGCGAATTCAAAGACCATCGCGTAAGACTGGAGTTGAATAATATCCGGGGCCTGGTTACTGGCCATTCTGGAACGGAGGACCGCTGCACTGTCGTTAGGTACCATTTCCAAATCAATTGTAATATTCGGATTGGCTTTATTAAAAGTGGCAACCATTTCTTTTAATTGGGCGCTAATCTCTTGCTTGTAGAAGAATAAATTCAACTTGACAGGCTCGCCGGCAGCCATTACGGCACTGCCAATCAGTCCGATAATAAGGACCATGAATAAAAATTTGACTATTTTACTTTTCATCATCGAAACCCTCCTCTATTAGTACTCCCATATTCATTGCCTAAAAAATTTATGACGAATATCGAATGGAATCACCTCCTGTAAAATTGTTTGGTTGCTGCTAGGACAATCAACTTTAAACAGTAGTGATCTTGGTGGGGCGTAGATGCAAAAAACGGTATCTGTGCCAACGTTTGCACAATAATACATAATTCGCTTACTTTTTTTTATTTCCTTCTTCATGCGACCAAAAAATAAACGGATTTTTACATTATTTTAATTTAATGTTTTTGCCGGCGCCGCATGAATCACGGATGATAAGTTCGGAAGAGAGAATTTTTTGGGCGGGGAAGATTTCCTGATCCTGGAGTAGCCCGATAATCATTGCGGCGGCAGCCTGCCCCATCTCATAAATAGGAATTCGGACGGTAGTCAAAGCCGGTTCAATTACTGAAGCTAAAGGGTCATCATTAAAGCCGATCACGGCGATATCGTCGGGAATCTGTAATTTTTTCTCCTTGATGGCCTTATAGGCCCCGAACGCCATCAGATCGTCAACCGCGAAAATGGCTGTGGGGGGAAATTTCATATTTAATAATTCTAAAGTTAACCGATAACCGTCTTCCTGGGAAAAACCCCCTTTTTTAATGAGCGTAGGGTCGTTCTCGATTCCATATTCCCGGAAGGCAAAGCGGTAACCTTCATATCTGTCCTGACAAAGTATATATTCATCCGGGCCGTTTAAGAGGGCAATTCTTTGATGGCCCAGATTAAATAAGTGACGAATCGCAGAATATGCGGCCTGGATATTGTCATTGTTCACCGAATAGCTTTTGCCTACATCAGGAGCCCTGCCTACAACCACAAATGGATAGCCGTTTTTTGATAATTCCGGGATCAATTCATCATTAACCCGGGAGGCTAATAAGAGAATGCCATCAACCCGTTTTTCCGTTATCATCTGCAGACATTGTTTGGCTTCTTCGGAATAATCCTCGGCTGTGGCCAGCATTAAATTATAATGGTAACTTTGGGTAACGGCACTGATTCCCCGGATAATCTCTGAGAAAAAAGGATTGGAGAAGGCGCTGTCGGTTGAACGGGATAATATCAAACCCAACGTGTGACTGGATCGTTTAATCAAGCTACGGGCAATCATGTTAGGATGGTAATTGAGTTCCTGCATTATTTTGTTTACCCGTTCCTTGGTAGCCGAACTGATCCGGCGGTTGTCAGCGATCACCCTGGAAACCGTGGAAGGAGAAACATTAGCTAATTTTGCCACATCTTTAATAGTTGCCATTAGAAATCCTTTCATAAATTAAACGATTGCACAATCTAAAATGCATTCTTGACAATTACACAAATTCCTTCCAAGACTAGCTATATTTTGAAATTGATCAATACACTAGAAATAGCATATGAATATAATATAAATTAATCATTGCGCAAACGTTTGCTTGACATTCAAGAATATCTCCATATATAATATTTATGACATTTGGCAATTATATCTCTGATTTGGTTACGTAGTGGAGGAGACTCATGCTCAATAAATTTAAGATCGATGAATGGAAGGTTATTGAAGAGGGATTTGATCCCAAAACCAACCGGTTTTCGGAGAGCATCTTTAGTCTGGGAAATGAGCATATGGGTTTGCGAGGCTTTTTTGAAGAAGGATACTCCGGGGATAGTTTAAAAGGAACCTATGTCGCCGGAGTATATTATCCGGATAAAACCAGAGTTGGGTGGTGGAAGATCGGCTATCCCGAATTTTTCGCCAAAGTGCTCAATTCGACCAATTGGATCGGGATTGATATTGAAGTGGACGGCAAAAGGCTGGATTTGGCCAATGCCCGGATTAAGGATTTCCGGCGGGAATTGGATATGCGGGAGGGTACACTAACCCGCTCTTTTATTTGGAGTGAAGAGGATGGCAAGGAGACCGCTTTTGCCTTTACCCGTTTTTTAAGTATGGCTGAGAATCATATTGCTTGTATTAGTGTAAAAGTTCGCCCTTTGAATTTTGGTGGCAGGATAACCATGGCTCCTTATTTAGATGGCAATGTGGTTAATGAGGATGCCAATTATGGAGAAAACTTTTGGGAGGAAGTCACCCGCGCAGTCGATTTTGATCAGGCATTACTGGTGATGCGGACTAAGAAAAGCGGGTTTGTTGTAGCGACCGCCACTGCGGCTAAAATATCACTCAATAGCGAGGTGATTACACCCGCTACTGAATTGTCTGCCTGCGAAAAAAAGGTGGAGTTCCGGTTTGATGTAACAGTCGAACGCGGCGAGGAGGTTGAGCTCCAGAAATTCGTTTCCGTCTGCACCTCCAGAGATTTTACCGAGAGTAATTTAGACTCAGCCACCCGGGAGAGACTCAACCAAGCAGTGCAAAAGGGCTATTATGAACTGTTTCATGAACATTACCGGGTCCTCGAGCAAAAATGGCAAGAGAGCGACATAGTAATAGAAGGAGATCCCCGGGCTCAGCAGGGAATCCGCTACAATATTTTTCAACTCAATCAGACGTATACCGGCAAGGACCCCAGATTGAATATTGGTCCGAAAGGTTTTACCGGTGAAAAATACGGCGGCAGCACCTATTGGGATACGGAAGCTTTTTGCTTTCCGTTTTATTTATATACCAATGAAGAAGTGGCCCGTAACCTTTTATATTACCGCTATCTGCAGCTCGACAAGGCCAAGGAGAATGCCGGGAAATTAGGTTTAAAAGGGGCCCTTTACCCGATGGTCACGATGGATGGTCATGAATGCCATAATGAATGGGAGATCACCTTTGAGGAGATTCACCGCAATGCAGCCATCGCGTATGCAATTTACAACTTTGCCTATTACACCGGAAATAATAGTTACCTATATCAATACGGCATCGAAGTATTAATTGAGATCAGCCGTTTTTGGGCTGATCGTGTAACTTATCAAGCCCGGAAAGATCAGTATATGATTTTGGGCGTGACAGGTCCCAATGAATATGAAAACAATGTCAATAACAACTGGTATACCAATACCATGGCTGCCTGGACCCTGGAGTACACCCTGGGCACACTTAAGGGAATCGAACAATCGGATCCGGTACGGCTGGGGGAAATTACTGCACAGTCCGGACTATCCCATACGGAACAGCTGAAATGGCAGGAGATCGTCATCAAGATGTACCGCCCCTACGTGGCGGAACTTGGTATCTTTGAACAGAATGACTTATATATGGATAAAGAACAGCTGTTGGTGAAAGATATCCCCCCGGAAGAATTGCCTCTTAATAAACATTGGTCGTGGGATCGCATCTTGCGTTCCTGTTTTATTAAGCAAGCCGATGTGATCCAGGGAATTTTTTTCTTGCCGGAACGCTTTGACATGGCATGTAGAAAGCGCAACTTCGATTTCTATGAGCCCCGAACACTGCATGAGTCGTCCCTGTCCGCCAGTATTTATTCAATCGTTGCCAGTTGGATCGGGTATCATGATAAGGCCTATGAGTTATATTTGCGTACTGCCAGATTGGATCTGGATAATTATAATGACGATACGGATGATGGTGTGCATTTGACCAGCATGGCGGGAAGTTGGTCCTCGATTGTCCAGGGATTTGCCGGGGCTGCCGTCCGGAATAACCGGTTTCATTTAACCCCATATATTCCGGAAGAGTGGCAAGGGTACTCCTTTAAAATAACATTTCGGGGCCGGAAATTAAAGGTTTATGTCACAAAAGAAAAAGTCGAGATCCAACAATTATCCGGGGATCCATTGCCGATTGCGGTATTTGATCAGGAATACCTTTCGCGGGACGGGATGGAGATTGTGGTTGAACAGAAAATCAGTAGAGAGTGCAGGTGTTAATCCGTGAAAAGCGCGTTAAAGGCGGTAATTTTTGATCTGGATGGTGTGCTCACGGATACCGCCGGATATCATTATTTAGCTTGGCGTAAAGTCGCCGATGAACTCGGTATTTATTTTGACGAGCGGATTAATGAGCGTTTAAAAGGGGTTGAGCGGATGCGCTCTTTGGAAATCGTTTTTGAACGTGCGGATCGTGGGTTTACAGATCAAGAGAAGCGTCTGTGGGCTGATAAGAAAAATGAGTATTATAAGGAACTGATTGAGACCATGACTCCAAGTAAGGTTGCACCCGGGGCTCGAGAATTGTTGATCACTTTAAAGGAAAAAGGCATTAAAACAGGGTTGGCGTCGGTGAGTAAAAATGCCCAAACGGTGATCGAAAAGTTGCAGATCAAAGAGTTTTTTGACTATATGGCCGATGCTACCATAATTAAGCAGGGCAAACCGGATCCGGAAATCTTCCTGACCGTGGCGGATAATTTACAGGTTGCAGCCGAGTGTTGCATTGGGGTAGAAGATGCCGCTGCTGGGATTAAGGCAATCAAAACTGCCGGGATGTTTGCAGTGGGCATAGGGGACCCCCAGGTGCTGAGCGAAGCTGATGAAGTCATTGCAAGCATAGTAGGCTTTGATCTCCAGAAATATATTGAAATGGTTTTTTAAAACCAAACCAACAAGATAATTATCGCTAGCTTATTCCATTTTTATCAGATAAAGATAGCTAGAGTTTTTGCAGAAAAGATAGCAATAAACCTTTGATGATTTCCCTCTATTATACCGAAGAAATAAAAAATCCGTCTCAATATTTGTGGAGACGGATTTTTTATGGAGTGANAAATTAACCATTATCAGGAATTTTATGTAAAAATATTACAAATATTTACTATCGAAGTATTGTTTGTGTCATTTTTTCTAGAAATTATGCAAAATATCTTCCAAAAACCTCACAAATTGATATAATAATCTCAACCCTTTATATTANAATAGACGGACTTTTATTCAAACACCATATCTTTTTTATTTTCAACTTAATCAATAGTTTTATTATACATTATCAAGTAGCTTACAAGATTTTTGTCCAGGGTTAAAAGATTGAATCAGGAGGCAGAAATGATGAAGAAATTATTACAGCCTGGAATTATGATCATGAACCGGTTTACTTTTTCCGCGAAATTTATTTTTATCAGTCTTTTTATTATTATTCCATTAACAGTAACGTTGGGTCTGTTCTTCTCCACCAATGGGCATCAGATCAATTTTAATCAAAAGGAACGCTATGGAGTTGCCTATAATTTGCCCTTAAAAAACTTAATCCATGATATCCAAGAGGAAAGAGAAATAGCTGGGCACTATTTCCAAGGAAATGGGATGGAGAAATCCAGACTGGAGAAGATTGAGAAAATGATAGAACGTGACTTCGCCGTTTTGCAAAAAGCGGACCGAAAATATCATCGTACATTGGCAGTTGGTGAACGATTGGGGGTTGTGATCAAGAAATGGCATGAAATCAAGAAGGAATGGAACGATCCCGCTGTGAACGGGATAAAAATATATCAAAGCTATAGTAAACTTTTAAATGATGATTTGTTGCCATTCCATACCTATATATCGGATCATTCTAACTTAACCCTTGATCCCGATTTGGACAGCTATTACGCCATGGATATTACCATGTTCAAGCAAATGCCATTGGCTGAACAGCTGAATCATTTACGGAACTTAGGGGAACGGCTTGCGGTAAAGGAAAATTTGACGGCAGGTGAAAGACATGATTTACTGGAAGCGTCGGTTCGGGCAAAAACTTTAACTGATGCAGTTAAATCTGACTTGGATATCGCTTTTGCCAACAATCCTAGTGGTTCTTTGAATTTCATCCGGTCTACGGCCCAAAAGACTATCCAGGCAATTTATTCCTTTTTAGAAATGGTGAATAACGAAGCAATCAATTCCAATACCGGGTTTGATGGAACGGAAGAATTTGCTCAAAAAGCCCGGCGTGCCATAGAAATGAACGCCACGCTTTATGACAGAGTATCCAAGGGATTGGATGCTCTAATCAAAATACGCGTGGACAATTATACCCACAATATGCAGATTGTAAGTATTATCGTGTTAATCGGTCTCCCGTTAATATTCTATTTTTATGTAACATTCTCCCTGTCCACCATCAATTCATTGAATGAGCTTAAACAGGCCACAGTTAGGGTTGCCGGCGGTGATTTATCGGTACGAATTAAGCTGGATACAGCTGATGAAATCCATGAAGTAGTCGAGTCGTTTAATACTATGATGGAATCCTTTGGAAACATTATTAAGACCAATAAAAAATTAGCAGCTGAAGTGGCCCAATCTTCGGCGGAATTGACCCAGAATGTTGCCCAATCCAGTGCTGCTACTCAGGAGATTACCGCCATTATGGAAGATATGGCGGAAGGTGCTGAAGAACAAGTAAACTCCGCTGAAAAAAGTGTGTCTATGGTCGATCAAATTGTCTCCAATCTTGATATGGCCACCGACAGGACCAGAGTTGTGAAGGAAGTATCGATTAATGCCGCGCAATATTCGGTATTAGGAAACGAACTGATTACCAAGATGATCGAGCGCATGAACATTATTAACCAAGCGGTAAATAATTTATCAGTCATTATTGAGCATTTGAAAAGCCAGTCCGCTTTAATCGAGAAAACATTTGAAGCAATTACTTCGATTGCTGAACAAATCAATCTATTATCGCTGAATGCTTCCATTGAAGCAGCTCGGGCCGGGGAATTCGGCAGGGGTTTTGGAGTGGTGGCTGAAGAAGTAGGGAAATTAGCGGAATTATCGAATGTTTCGGTGCAAGAAATTAAGGGCATCAATCAGAAGATTAAAGATAATATTATCAGCGCTGCCCAGGCAATGGAGATCGGAGCCAAAGAAGTTGAGTTGGGTATGAACGCCGCTGATGAAACCGGAAGGGTGTTTAAAAACATTTTTGAAGCGGTAAATGCTGTTGATATTGAATTGAAAGATGTATCCGCAATGTATGAGAAAATTTCCATGGATACGAATCGAATTACTCAGCTATTTAATGATATGGCTGGGATTGCAAAGGTGTCAATGGATAATTCTCAAAGTATCGCAACATCATCGGAAGAACAAATGGCTACAGTGGAAAACATTCTGGCGCTTTCCGAAATGTTGAGCAAGATGGCGGACGATTTAAACAACAAAACCAATGAATTCGTTGTTTGAGTGAGGTATCCGTCTTACGGTAATTTTTTTGGTTTTTGAGACTTTGCGTTTTTCAAGATATACGAAAAAGTAACAAGACAAACTGGGCTAATAACAAGTATGAAATATTTTATCAACGCAAATCTCCTCCTCGAAAATTAATTGACACACATTCTATTGCCAAGATCTTCCTAATGGTATTAACGAAGAAACTGGCCAGTTGGTAGGCGACGGTCCGTTTTAACTTGAATCCGGCAAGTAACCCCAAAAACCTTAGTCGCATTTAAACTTGCCGGATTCAAACAATGAACCCGATCCGGACAATTTTTCTGCGCCATTGCAGAAAAATTGTCACTTACTTGCCGGATCGAGGTTTAATCTACCGCAATTGCCCTCGTAAATTTTGCCGTTTCGTCCGTTCCAATTGCCCTGTACGCGTCAAACTTTACCTACCTATGCTATTTCATTCCATTTAGGTTCGTTTTAGGTTGCCTATTGTAAAATATAACAATGGGACAAAAAATTTATTAAATTTATCTGTTAACTGTTAATAGATATAGGGGGTGGAGCGATTGAATGTAAATGATTTATCCCTGCAAATTATTTTATAAAATGTCGATTATGCCATTTCAAGTGCCAATCATGCAATTACGTGTCATTTATCTAATTCATCTTTCAAAAAAGTTCAAATTAATGTATAATATGGGATAAAATGATTACCGAGAAGCGGCCTGTTACCGTGCTTCCTGCCGTTCGTAAAATTTAGTTTTTAATAGATTTTGTATTTATAGTATAGAAAGGAATTGCTCACGATGTCCAATAAAATCAATCTGGTATTCGGCCTAATGTGTGGGCTTCTTTTTGGAGTCGGCATGTATTTCTTAAGTATTATTATATTATGTTTGCCTTGGCCGCCCCCGGCTAATGTATTTCATATCCAATTATCAACTGCTCTATTGCATTTAAGATTTATTGAAGCCATTAAATTCGGCGGAGCAATTGGCGGAGCAATCGGCCTTTTACAGGGAATCCTCTCCAGCGCTTCATATGATACCACACTTACCCGGACGGGTATTCAGTGCTGGTTTATTGTTGTGATCACAATTTTTATTAATCATTGGGGTGAATTGTCGGGAGCGTGGCTAAAAAGGTTACTTTTACTAACTCCTCTGACTTTATTCTTTTCATTTTTGCTTATTATGATTATTTCCGGTTTCTGGGAGGCTTTATTCAAACAGAAACCAAGAACTTAATATTTTTATGTTTTTGGTTGGGAAATGTTTTCTTTTTGGCTCTACTTTATGATATGGACTAAGTCGGAATCAAATAAAATGAGAATGGAATGGAGCAAATCAGAAGTGAACCAAAAAAATTATCAGCCGGAGGATAAAAATATACAAAATTCCCTTAATATTGTTACCATACGAAAACAACAGAAAAAGCGCCATCAAACAAAGAAAAAACCGCAAATTGAACCAGCGGTTTTTTCAAAATTGGGTCAGCAACTACTGGATGCTGGGTTGATTGATTCCCCTCAATTGCAATATGCCCTGGAATTTCAAAAAACCAACGGCGGTAGACTTGGCGATATCTTGGTTTCGTTGGGGATGATCAGCAAAAAAGATTTTGACCAGATTGTCATTCCCGAACGTGAGAAATTACCCTTGGGCGAAATGCTTGTAAATGAAGGGGTTATTACGGATCAGCAGTTGGAGCAAGCTTTAGAATTTCAAGAAAAAAGCGGCGGCCTATTGGGTGACATCTTTATTACTCTAGGTATGGTGCCGCCTGCGTCAGTATACCGGAGTTTAGCCACTCAGGATCGACTTGGCCGGATAGGAACGATGTTTGATTTTCAGGAGGCCCAAAAGCTTCCCTATGCGATAGCCAGGCAGTATCAAGTATGTATCGTGAACCGGGTGAAAGATCATTATTTATTGGCGACTTTTAACAGGCTTTCGGAACCGGATGTTAAGGAAATTGAATCATTTTTGGATATGAAAGTTGAGCTGGTTTTGGCTGATCAGCATGAAATGGACGAATTCTGGAACATTGCCTATGGCGAGAATTTAACGGATGAAAGCGTCAATAAGCTGCGAAATGAAATGGTGGAGAATTCCGCCCAAGAGACATTTACAAAGGCTCAAAAAGTATTTTTTATCGGGCTGGGGCTATTAACTCTTTTGGGTTTAATAATTAAAATCTCGATAACCTTATTTATCATCAATCTATTGGTTCAGCTACTGTATTTCTTAATTGCAACTCACAAAATGTATATTATTATGTGCGGCACCAAGCCCGACATTCAGATAAAAGTATCGGAACAAGAGTTGCGGGATCTGGATGAAAAGGAATTGCCGATATACACAATTTTAATCCCGATTTTTAAGGAATCCTATGTAATTCGCGGTTTGTTGGATCATTTGGACAAGCTGGATTACCCTAAGGTCAAATTAGATATTCGGCTCCTTTTGGAGGAGAATGATCCGGAAACGATAAAGGCCGTTCAATCATATCGGCTTCCTTACTATTGCACCCCATTAATCGTACCCCGGAGTTTGCCACAGACCAAGCCCAAGGCCTGCAACTATGGGCTAATCCGGGCCAGGGGCAAATATGTGGTAATTTATGATGCTGAGGACCGTCCGGAGCTTGATCAGTTAAAAAAGGCTTACCTGGGTTTTAAGAAATTACCCAAAAATATCATTTGCGTTCAATCAAAATTAAATTATTACAATTGCAATGATAACATTTTAACAAAGTGGTTTACTCAGGAATACAGCATGTGGTTTGAGCTGCTTTTGCCGGGAGTTTCCCAGATGAATATTCCGGTGCCGCTCGGCGGGACTTCAAACCATTTTAAGGTGGATGAACTTAAAAAAGTAGGCGCCTGGGACCCGTTTAATGTAACCGAGGACTGTGATTTGGGAATCCGTATTTTCAAAGAGGGATATGTTACGGCGGTTTTGGACTCCAGGACTTGGGAAGAGGCCAATAGTAAAATGGGTAATTGGCTGCGGCAGCGTTCCCGTTGGATCAAAGGTTATATGCAAACCTGGCTGGTACATATGCGGCATCCCGTCAAATTATACCGTGAAATCGGGAGAAATGGGTTTTTGGGTATCCAAGCCGTCATTTTGGGTTCGGTGCTGTTGCCGATTATTAATCCCTGGCTTTGGTTTTTACTGATTTGGTGGTATGCGACCCATGCCGGCTGGATCGCCGAACTTTTTTGGGGACCGATTTATTTTATGGCATTGGCTTTATTGGTCATCGGGAACTTTTATTTTGTATATTCCAATATGGTCGGAATGGACTGGATGATCGAAACCACCGAAAAAACCAAACAGAAGATGCCTTTTTCTTATAATTTAATAAAATATTCGCTGCTTTCTCCAATTTACTGGATGCTGATGAGTGTGGCCGGTTATAAAGCATTGGGTCAATTGTTTACAGATCCGTTCCGTTGGGAAAAGACGCAGCACGGGTTAAGCCAGCAACAGTATTCCCAAAAGTTGAACTCTTAAGCGGGGAGAAGTATTATCAAAATTATCAAGTGCTTGCAGATTATATACGACCTTCTCTAATGCTGTTATACAGATGACGATTAATGGAGGGATAAGTAGTGTTGTGAGAGGAACCGCAAAAATGAGGGACAAAAAAGTATCTTGGATATTATTCACCATAATATTGATTTGTGATTTAGCAGCGGGATTTTATATATGCCATATAAAACATATTGTCTTTGGCGATGCCATTAGTAGGGTTGCTAATGCCTTTTATGTGATTTATATTCAGCCACCCCATTTGGCCGCAATTGGAGCAGTTTGGAATCCATTACCTAGTCTATTGGAACTACCGTTGATGTTACTATGGCCTATTTATAAGCCGATAGCCACCTCTGGTTTGGCTGGAGTGTTGATGACCAGTGTTTTCAATGCAGCTTCGGGAGTTTTAATTTTTAAGAATGCCATCGATTTTGGCAGGTCGAGATTTGTGGGGCTCATTTTGGCTCTGTTGTATTGCTTCAATCCATTTGTTTTTATATATGGTTTTAATGGAATGACGGAAGTGCCGTTCAGCTTTATGCTGCTGTTGTTTACATTTAACTTCATAAAGTGGATGGAGAATGAAAATCCTTCCCATATTGTTTCAATGGCCGTGGCGCTGGCATTAGCGTTTCTTATCCGTTATGAGGCGATTCCGGTTTCTATATGTGCATCTTTAATTGTTACGATTATTATTTTAAAGGTTCATCGAAAAAAACTGGTTGAAGAATACCGACTTAGTTTAAAATATTCTCTGCAAAAGGCCGAAGGCAAAAACTTTGTATTAATATCACCGGTATTTTATACTTTTTTAATTTGGGTCTTATTTTGTTGGATTATAATGGGAGATCCTTTGTACTTTTTAAATTCCGAATATTCAATTTCTGCATTTGGCCGGGGTTATGCAGTTGACCCGGTATTGAAAAAGCTAATTGGTAATTCTTGGATGACTCTCCAATATGTATTTTTAAAAACCCGGGTTTTTTTAATTCCATTAATTGTAATCATAGGATACCGGATTATCAAACGCCAAATTTTCAAATGGGATTTTTTAGTGCTTTTAATACTTATATTGTCTACAAATATTCTCCAATTCGTTGACCTCAGAAAGGGGCTTTCTGCCGGTTGGTGGAGATATTTTCTTTATCCTTTTCCTTTTATATTGGCTTGGATACCCTATGAATTGAAGAAAATGAATTCTAAATTGTTTACAGGATTATGTATTGTTTCTTTAATAATTTTGAACGTTTCTGTAGGTTTTGCCTGGTTTAGTAATACGATTGCCCCAGAGGAATATAAGGACTTAAGTTTTAAGACATTGAGTCCTAAAGAGGAAACCCAAAGGGAAATTGCAAAATTTATAAATGTTGAGATCCCCCATGCAACTATCCTTATGGATTGCGTTTGGACATATAATGTAATTATGAATGTGACCCATCCTGAAAATCTGGTGGTTTCCTGCAGTTATCAGTTCAAAAAAGCAGTTGAAAATCCAAAATTGTATAATATTGATTATATTTTGGTGCCATCAAATGGAAGTGACAATATAAACCAAGATGCCATTAACATCCGATATCCCAATTTATATCAAAAAGGGGCCGATTGGTGCGTATTACAAAGGGAATTTAGTGGACTTTATAAATTATATAAAGTAATCAAAAGACCTAATAAATTAGCGAATGGGTTGTTTTAATATTTAAAATTTTGTTAAAGTGCAGGAGCAAGAGATGGAAAATGTAGATTATTCATTGATCATTCCAGTATACAATGAAGAAGAAACCTTAAGTGAACTATACAAACAAGTAAGTAGTCTAATTGAGAAATTAGATGGTGAAGCCGAAGTCATTTTGGTAGACGATGGCAGTAAGGATCGAAGTTATTCACTAATGATTGATATCCATAACATTGATCCTCGTTTTAAGATAATTCGATTTTCTAAGAATTTTGGCCACCAAATCGCGATTACTGCCGGAATGGATTTTGCAGGTGGTAAAGCAATTATAATTATGGATGCCGATCTCCAAGATCCGCCGGAAGTAGTTTTAGAAATGGCGGCCTGTTGGCGAGAGGGTTATGATATTGTTTATGCCCAACGGGCTGAACGACAGGGGGAAACATTTTTTAAAAAGTTGACAGCGGCTATATTTTACCGTCTACTTCATAAATTAACCCAAATTGATATACCTGTCGATGTAGGAGATTTCAGGTTGGTGGATTACAAAGCCTTAGAAGCCTTTAAGGTTTTACGCGAACATAACCGGTACGTGAGGGGCATGTTTAGTTGGATTGGATTTAAACAGATTGGAATCACTTATCAACGTTCGGCAAGATTTGCCGGTCGAACCAAGTACCCTTTTAAAAAGATGCTAAAATTAGCTCTAGATGGTATCTTTAGCTTTTCGAATATTCCTTTACAGTTGGTTTTAAAACTAGGAATGACTATCATAGTTGTTTCGTTATTAGGATTCATAATTCTAGCTATCTTGGCGCTTGATCGTAGGGTTATTTCGGGCTTAATTTGGCTATATTTTTTTATTGCATTAACTTGTGGTTTGCAATTGTTTGGAATGGGCTTAATAGGTGAATATGTCGGCCGAATTTATGAGGAGGCAAAAAATCGGCCGCTATACATTATTAAAACATTACATGGACTAGAAACTGACAAAATTTTTATGCCACATTATAACTATCAATCTAAGCATGATACAACAGCAGCCGGTTAGGTATCGGTAGACAGGAAAAAAGCCACTTTATGATTTTTCCCTTTAGCAACCCGATGTTTTATATAGATTTTTCAATTTTTCGAATCAGGATGATTTTAATGAAAAAAAATTATATTTGTCTAATTTTGGGACTGCTTTTCTTTTCCCTAAACTTGTCGGCAGTGGCCCAAGAACAAGCCCAGGGCGATCTCCACATCAGCTCCCAAACTGGCCTGGGCAATATTTTAGCCGCATTGCAAACACAGACTTCTTATATCTACAATGTCAAGAATTACGGCGCCGTCGGTGACGGTATCACTGACGATGCTGCAGCAATACAAGCAGCGATTGATGCTGCTGAAAAAGCTCCTTGGGGAATCGTTATGTTTCCGTCAGGGACATATTCTATTCGTTCTGCCTTAAAACCGGTTTCTTTTATTACAATGATGGGTGTCGGTATAGGGTCAAAAATACTCCAGGCTGCCGGAAACAATTTTAATATGCTTGAAAGTAAGGATAGGATATATCATTTAACCATCACTAATCTTCGCTTGGATGGGAACCATGCCGGAAAAACTGGAATCAACCTGTGGCTTGACCATTCGATTCTCGATCACCTTTTTATTGAAAACTTTGCCGGCGATGGAATCAATATGAATGATCCTAAAATTAGCGATACCTTGGCATTTTTAAACGTAATCCGGTATTGTCATATCGGGGAGGTTGATGGGAAGGGAATTTACATCCATTATCCTTGCACAGATTCATGGATAATCTACAATAATATCGGTAGTAAAAATACGGATATTTATACTGAAGGAGGGCCTTTCAGGGTCATCGGTAATCATTTGGATGGATCGCCCTTGTATAATTATTACAATGCCGGGGGCCAGGATACCATATTTACCGATAATATTTGCGAAAACGCTTCGCTGCACAGTATATACATGGTCCATAACCCCTGGGACAAGTTTGAGGAAGGATGGTGTATCACCAACAATATTATTCGCAACGGTAGTAGGGGTACGAATCTTACTTATGATTTTGTTCATCTAGAGGGTATTTCTAGTATAGCCGGGGGCTTTGTAACCATCAGTAACAATGTATTTAATTATACTTCCGGTAACCATACAAGATACGCAATTTACGTCAAACATTTTAACAACGTCATCATCGCCAACAATTGTTTCAACAGTGACAGTTATGCCCAAAGCCCGGTTGGTTTGGATATAGGGACTAACAAGATTAGACTATCCGGGAACACGAATAATCAATATTCTCTTTTAAATAACGCCGCCCCTATAATTAATGGAACAAATTCCGGTAGCGCAACGATATCGGGCGGTTCAACCTCGACTATCGTAATGCATCGGTTGGGCGAAACCCCCAGCGCCTCCAATATTATAATTTCACCATTAAACAATCTCGGTAATGCTACTAAATACTGGGTTTCAAATATTAACAACATGTCGTTTGCCATTAATGTCAACGTAGCGCCAGGGAAAACCGCTGCTAAGTTTGTCTGGCAGGCGAAAATTGAATGATAGTCGAGAGCTTAGTAAACTTATTTAAGCACCCCGACTATAAATTTATACTATCGGAGACTCAGAATTTAGATTTTTACAGTTATGGAATAGCTTGCACAATTCTACCAGTAACTTTCCTATAAAAAAACCAATGATCAAAATATTATGCGTCCTTCGAATGAATCGGGGACGTTTTATATTTGGGGGCTGGAAAAAGCCGACATTACCCTTACAGATGTTATGCAAATCTCGGGCAATCCATGCAACTATTTATTGACAGGAATTTACTCCTTTTGTTTGTATACTTGATTTTTGATATTAAAAAGGAATACCTCTCTTTGAAGCGAAATATTAAAAGCAAGCTGTATAAGCAGGGGTTATTTATGTAATTGCCATGTAATAGTTTTGTTATTTTTTAGTCTAATAGTTGACAGTTACTTTACCAGACAGCTATAATTAATATTAGATTAGGTGATCAAATTTAGCTAGTTTTGGGTAAAAAAGGTAAAATTGTTGATATTGGGGGGATGATGTTACCAAGAGTACAGTACCGGGGCATGCAAGATTGCTGAAGAATATTAAATGATATGGAGGATTATCAATGAAAAAGGTGTCAAAATGGGGTCTGGTCTTAATCGTGGTTTTACTGGTTGCCGTTGCTATTAGCGCCGGTTTGAACAACCAAAAGATCGTTGCCGCCGAAAAGTTTAAGGTAGCGTTTATGTATGTAGGTCCGGTTGGTGATGCCGGGTGGACTTTCGCCCATGATGTAGGACGCCAATATTTAGCTAAAGCGCTCCCCAATGTTGAAACCACCTATGTGGAATCTGTTCCCGAGGGCGCCGATGCCGAACGTGTTTTGGCCGATTTAGCCGAAAAGGGCAACAAAGTAATCTTTGCCACCAGTTTTGGATATATGGATCCGGTTATCAAAGTAGCCTCCCGTTATCCGAATGTCGTCTTTATGCATTGCAGCGGATACAAAACCGCCCCGAATGCCGGGACATATATGGACAGGGATTATGAAGGCCGGTACCTCGGTGGTGTCGCCGCTGCCAAATATATTAAGAATAACCTGGTTGGTTATGTAGCAGCTTTCCCTACTCCTGAAGTTGTCCGTTGCATCAATGCTTTTACTCTAGGGGCTCAATCCGTTAACCCGAAAGTTAAAGTAAAAGTAGTCTGGACCAATACCTGGTATGATCCGGCTGCCGAGAAGGCTGCTGCTGTCAGCTTAATTAATGCCGGCGCCGGTCTCATTACGATGAACCAAGATACTCCTTCCGCATGTCAAGCGGCTAATGAAAAAGGCATATTTGCCGTCAGCAATGACAGCGATATGCGGAAATTTGCCCCTAAGGCTATTGTTACCGGACAAATCGCAGTTTGGGGTCCCTATTATGTGAAAGTCGTCAAATCGGTTATGAATAAAACCTGGAAACCCGATCAATATTTTGGCGGTTTAAAGGATGCTCTGGTGGAACTTTCTCCTTATGGAACCTTTGTTTCAGCAGATGTTAAAAAGTTAGTTGAGCAGAAAAAGCAAATTTTAATGAAAGATGACTATGCGGTGTTTGCTGGTCCAATCAAGGATCAGACTGGCGCGATCAAAGTCAAAGCCGGCGAAAAAATGACCGACAAGGAAATGCTTTCTTTCGATTGGTTTGTACAAGGTATTGAGGGAACCATTCCGAAACAATAAGTTTTACGTGAATCATTTATATGGAACAAATCAACCGGCGGTGGCGAGTCTTACGGCTATCGCCGGTATTTGTTCAAATTATGACTGAGTTCGGATAGCGATTGAAATAAAACCCGGGTCTTTGAATGCAGTTGGTTCCAACGAGAAATATGATAAAGGGATGATAGCATGAGCACCATTCCAATGGTTGAAATGATTAAGATAACGAAGAAATTTCCAGGGGTTATCGCCAATGATGGAGTTTCCATTGCGGTCAAGGCCGGTGAA
>WSSedL1CaDRAFT_10000701_pt1 | contig 22565 bp, 36 predicted proteins | sample WetSurSL1Cattail_FD_9464 | JGI IMG/M metagenome (IMG submission 9464)
GCCCCACCAACTTTCCGCGCATCCCTGCCGGCTTGATGCTAATTCCGTTCAGCACCATGGCCGGTGATATCCCCGTCGAGCTGTACGGCACCTTCTGTCGCTGGTCAAAGGAATTTGAGGTTGAGGCCGTGGCGATCAACGTTTCCGGACAAGTGATCGACATCACCAGCATCGTGCCGCAGCAGCATCTGGCCGAGCTGAACAAGACCATGCGCCGCCTTGGTATTGGCGAGCAGTATGCCGCCGAGCGCCGCGAGGATGTGCGCGCAATGCAACACGAAGAATGGCTTGGGGTAGGAGTATGAGCAAGCACATGAACACGCCGTGGGCTCTTTTCCACGACCATCCAGACCCAGAAACTGGGAAAAGTTTAGGCAGAATCCGCTCTGTTGATTCTACCGATCCTCTTTGGAGCTATTTACCCATCGCTGATATTCCTCTGTGCGACATGCCAGATCAGAAAGCAAAAGCCGAATTCATTATTCGTGCTTGCAACACACATGATGCGCTGGTGAAGGCGCTAGCGGAAGTGATGCGGCCCTATGGAATGTATGACATTGCGGTGACTAAATCCGAAGGGGCAATGACAGATGATTTGCTGACTATCGGTGAACGTATCCGTGCAGCCCTCGCCGCCCTCGCCGCCGCCGAGGTTCAGCCATGAACGCCCTTCCAATCTTCGCATTCCTAGCGATTTACGTATCAATCGATTGCGGCGTTGAAAAATTTCTTGGGTGGATTTCATGAAGATCGCTATCGCTATTGTCGTCGGCTTCATTGCCGGTTTCACTTTCGCCATCTGGTTGCTGGTATCGATGTCAGATCCGCTGACTACGAAGCCAACAACAAAGCAGGCCGCTTGCTGGAGGTCAGTGTAATGGCACCTGGACCAGTCGGATATACATGCCCTGATATCAACGAGGCAATTTCACTTACTGAAGACGTTATCAGCGCTGCTGATAAATTGAGCCCTCTTGTTGGGCGCAGAGGGCTATTGGAAGAACTCAGAAATGCAAACGAGAAACTCCGAAGCTGGGGGGAGCAATTAACTATTGATCTGGAAGTGGCAAATAACCGCATCAATGAATTGCAAGACGAGATTCATGAGCTGCGTAACACATGAAAACCGCCCTCTCCGCTGCCGCCTTCTTCCTGTGCCTTGGCATCGCGCTACTCATGACAGCAGCAGATGACACGGCCCAGCGTAACGCAGAGCTTCAAATGAAGCGCAGATTGATCAACAAATTCCCGGCAACTGAGTTTGCTGTGCCGGTTCAACGTGAGGTAAATAAATGAGCAACGATATTGTAGCCACAAAGGGTTTTGACCTGACACCGCGAACGCTGGACGAAGCAATGGAATTCAGCCGCATGTTGGCTGATTCGAGCATCGTTCCAAAAGACTTCATGGGGAAACCCGGCAACGTTCTGGTGGCGATGCAGTGGGGCATGGAGGTTGGTTTGAAGCCAATGCAGGCAATGCAAAACATCGCCGTTATCAATGGACGCCCCTCAATCTGGGGCGATGCTGCACTGGCATTGGTTAAGGCATCTCCGCATTACGACGATGTGATCGAGAGCTATGAGGGTACTGGCGAAAAGAAAAAGGCTGTGTGCATTGCCAAGCGCAAGGGCAAGGCAGATGTAGTTTCTGAGTTCTCTGTTGAAGACGCAAAGACAGCCGGTCTGTACAAAAAGTCAGGGCCATGGACGCAGTACCCAGACCGCATGCTCAAGATGCGTGCTCGCAGCTTCGCTCTGCGCGATCAGTTCACCGACGTACTCAAGGGAATGGCTATTGCGGAGGAAGTTATGGATATGCCGAGCGAGCGCGATATGGGGCATGCCAGTGTTGTTCGTCGTCAGCATGTTGCTATCAGTGCCAGTACCGAAACTGTTTCTCAAGATCTGCTGGCGCAAGCACGAGAGGCCGCCATGCAAGGGGTGTCTTCGTATCAGAAGTTCTGGAGCGAGACCACCAAGGAAAACCGCAAACTCCTGGCAGGAGAGCATGACTCTCTGAAATCAAAAGCTCAATCTGCAGACGCCTCGCGTACTGTCGACAACACATCTACAGACAAAAAAGAAGGCAACGCCGTTGATGTGGATTTTGTCGCAGACATGGACAAGGCCAGTGGTCAGCAGCAGACCGACGACGAATACATTCCAGAGTGAGGCGATCATGATCTTCATTGAATGCGAACAAGGTACCGGTGAATGGCATGCCGCACGCTGCGGCGTAATAACCGCCAGCAAGTTTCGCGATGCTGTCGATACCAAACGGGACGGCACTATGACGGCCAAGGCTTCTCTCTATGCGGCCCAGGTCGCCATCGAGCGAATCAGCGGTCAGTCTTGCGATGAAATGTTCAACTCGTGGCAAATGAAGCGCGGCACCGAGTTAGAGCCAGAAGCACGCATGGCATACGAGGCGGCTACCGGCTTGCTGGCAATGGAATCCGGCGTGGTGCTGACAGATGACCGCCTGTTCGGCTATTCGACCGATGGCAATGTCGGCATCGATGGACTTATCGAAATCAAGTGTCTAGCCAGTGCTGAAGCCATCGTTGACATGTGGCGCACTAAGGACATGAGTGAATACATGCACCAGATGCAAGGCGGCATGTGGCTCACTGGCCGTAAGTGGTGCGACTTTGTCATGTACTGCCCGCAGCTTGCTCCAATTGGAAAAGAGTTGTTCCGTCAGCGCGTAGAACGTGACGACAAGTTCATTGACGATATGGTGGAAAAGCTTCTGGCATTCGAACGCGTAGTAACGAAAAACGAACTTGCCCTGCGCGAGGCCGAGCCATGCAGCGCCTGAGTACTTGGCTTGCACTGCGCTGTAAAGAATCCATGTTCCAGGCATTCATCGGTGCCTACGATGAGCTGGAAGCAACAAGCGCAGTACGCGCCCTCTGTGGCGTCGAAAGCCGCCGAGAACTCGACACTGACCCAACAGCGGCAGAACGCTGCCATAGCCTCATACGCAAGCCGTACAACGCTTATCTAACCGAAAGGAGCATCAATGTTTGAATTTGCAAAGCAGCCAGTAAAACTGTCCAAGGTTTCCACGCCAATGGAAAACCACGGCCAAGAACTAAAACTCGGCGTAGTGCTGACCGTCTCGGCGTCTTCCCGAACACGATCTTGAAAGCCTTCGGTGCTGGCCTGATGGAATCGCTCTATCGCAAGCCGACCGAAGAAGAGCGCGCAGACCTTGCTACAGATCAGGATTCGCTGTGCATGCTGCGCCATCCGCGCATGTCGCCGTTCAGCTGGGAATATGAGACCGATGGCAATCAGGTTGTGATCGATTATGGCCTTGGCGGCGACAGCAATATCAAGCTGGCCGACAGCAAAGTGAAGTCTGTTGAAATAACGCCGCTGGAAGGTGCGATCTGCTCAGTTCAATGGAACATCAACTGTCATCCTGATCAGAAAGACGTCGGCGCTTTGGCGGCTAAGCAAAAGCAAGACATCGAAATGGAGCTGACTGGCCCAGCAGCGCAGACGGCGGAAGACCTTTTCACCAAGTAATCCCCTGCCCTCTCTGGGCTTCGCGCTTCCTCCGACGCCGGAAATATCGGAGGGTCAACATGTTTCACAGTGGCGGAATTGGCAGACGCAACAGGTAGCTGGTGATGGGTTCCGGATCGCAACCGGTTAAAGCTATTTCGAGGTAGCGCCATCTTTCTGGGTTCGAGTCCCAGCTGTGAAACATGTTGGTGAATGCGTAGGCGATACGCACGGAAAGTGCTAATTGCATGGAGTGATAGTTGCTACCAACTTATGCCGGGTTCGCATCCGGCCACCAACATTTTCCTCAATCAACCATGGGGGATATATGTGAGCTAACGACAACCAGCAGCCCGACGCCATGTCCCTTTCATGTTCTTGGCGTCGGGAGCAAAGGAAATCATGACAGTAGAAGAACGCAAGAAGCTGCAGCAGGCGAACAAGGAAGGCCGCGATTGGGGCATCCGCATAGGCACAGAAGCCATGCGCATCTACATCCTCAAAATGCCAAGCATCCCGCCAGAACTGGCCGACAAGATCAAGGCCATTGATATCGATAATTTCAAGGTGAAATCATGAGCGAGCAAAACAAAATAGCGCCCGATGGCTGGCAGCTGGTGCCGAAGGTGCCAACGGATGAGATGCTGAATGCAGTCAGGGACTGGTCTGTAAAGAAATATGGAATCGGCGTTGGGAATGATGGCGCTATCGGCTGCTACGCTGCCATGCTTGCCGCAGCACCGCAGCCGCAAGAGACGCAGGCGGTAGCGGATGATGTAGAAACAGATATCAATAAGCGATGGGAATCTGGAACAGATCACCATCCTAAAAGTGTCGAGTTATTCAACGCCATCAGCAAGATAGATTGCGATCATTGCGATGATTATTTCTGCTGGAAATCTGGTGGAGATGGCGACAACGGCGAAACTTTCATGTATCAGCTTGATATTTATTTCGAACGTTTGGACGCTGCACCGCAGGAGCCAGCGCAACATCCTGACGATATCGCAGTTGATGAGTTTGCAGCAGCAATGAAGGCGAAGATGGCTGAAGCACGCGCCAAGGGCCGCAGCGGGTGGCAGGACTGCGCCCCTGCTGACCTGTCCCGTATGCTGCGAGAACACATTGAAAAAGGCGATCCGCGTGACGTGGCGAATTTCTGCATGATGCTGTGGCAGCATGAGGAACCTATCGGAAAGGAGCAGGAGCCAGCGCAGGCCGATGCGCAGGCGGTGCATTTCGTCCGGGAGCGTGTAGGTGGAAATTGGATTGAATGCATATCGGCCCATGATCCAAGGGGCTATATGGATCATCGAGTTTTTGAATTCCGAACGCTCTACACCCGCCCAGCCGACAGCGCAGCAGAACGCCAAGCCGGATATCTGGAAGGGCTGGAAAGGGCGATTAATTTTGTGGAGCAAGAGGCTAAGGAGGCATTAGATCTTTTTGGTAGCGATGATGATGGAGCTAAGGAACTTAATGCGCTGTTTGAGCGTATCCGCACCCTGAAATCAGAGGTGAAGAAGCCAGCGCCGGTAGACGAGGAATCCTTAGTTTCGCAAATGGCTGAGCATGGTTTGCTAGTCACATGGGCAGACGGTCATTACTTTGCATACCAACCTAATCATGCCGGGATGGACGGTTGCGGGCGAGGCGCTACGCCTGTTGAGGCAGTAAAGAATGCCATCCGCGCCCTGAAAGCCGGGGTTCAATCATGAAAGGCGCCAAGGAGAATCCGCGCCTCAAAATCATTAATGGCGAATGGCATGCAGAGCGTGGTCGCGGTCTCAAGAAAACCGTCAACCTGCTTCTTGTTCCCGCAATTGGCCTTTGCAAGCAATTGAATATGCGTCGCGCAAAAGCTCGTCGTAAAGATTTGAAGAAGAAAGCCGAGGTGAGCAAATGAGCAGAAGCGGATTGATCGAAGACGATGGCGAAGACATCCTTGCCGCTGGTCGTTGGCGCGGTGCGGTGAAAAGCGCCATCAACGGAAAGCGTGGTCAGTTGTTCCTGCGCGAACTGGCTGCGGCGCTTGATGCGATGCCGGAAAAGGTTCTCGTGGCAGGAGCGCTGCAATCTGATGACTGTTGCCATTGCACGCTTGGCGTAATCGGTCATCAGCGCGGTCTCGACATGGCGAGTTTTGATGTTGACGACTATGACGCCATCGCGGCCAGCCTCAAAGTCAATGCAAAGGTCGCCCAAGAAATCATGTGGGAGAACGATGAGACATTCGACGAAGAGGAATATATCTGGGTTGAAATCTGCGGGCCGATGCGCAAGCGCTGCTATGAAACGCACTGGCGCGATGAGAAGCATGTCCGCGAAGTCCTAGTAACCAAAGAAAACGTCAACCACAAGCGCTGGCTACACATGCGCGCTTGGGTGGAATCGAATATCAAGAAAGGCGGCACCCAATGACCGACGATATGAAAGACCAAATCCGCGAAGCAATCGCCAGCAATCTCACCAGCATTTTTTTGTGTGGCCGTGCTTGGAGTGCGTGGAGTTGCGGCACGATGCGCGAGGATGATTTCATCCCAGCAGTCGATTCCGAAACTTTTTTGGACGATATGGCCGATGCTGTTTTCAGTACAGTCATCACCCAGCTTGAGCAGGCAAAGGCTGATGCTGCGCGTATCGATTGGATCGACGGGCAGCGATCAGACTTCAATCACGGCGTGGTCATTGGAATGCATTTCGTCAAAGGATTATCGGGGCAACAATTTCATGGGGTTACATTACGCGCCGCCATCGACGCCGCCCTCCAATCGCAAGACACAGAGGCGAAATCGTGAAGCCGGTTACGCGTGAACAATTGGCTGCTGAATTTGAACGCATCTGCCGACTTCCAGAGGTAATGAGAAAAGTCCAATTTCCTCTTGGACGCTTGGAGATAAATGGCGAGCTTCATGGCTATACAGACAGCGACACTGATAGCGCCTGGATTGGTTTCAATTTCGGGTTTAAGGCGGCACAGCGCTGCCTCGCAGACAAGCCGAGGGAGGCGTGATGAGCGATCACCAAGTAGATGTGATCTGCGCAACGATAGTGATACTGGCTGTATTAGTGATAACCGCATTTATGAATCGGAAATGATTATGACCAAAGAACTGAACATCGAGCAGGAGCGGCCAGCGTTTGAGGCGTGGCAATCGACCGGAGATGCAGATTTGGAGAGGGCCTTTGAAGATCCGCAGTTTTACGCCGACCGTGAAACTAACTGCGAATGGCATGCATGGCTTGCCGCCAAGCGCGCAGCTATGGGGAGCGCGGAGCCGGTGGCACACCTTCGATACCGATGCAGCCAACAATGGGACGGCAACGGCAATAACGATATTCAGCACCATGAGGGCTACGAGGTTTGCGAGTCAGAAGAAAAAGGCGATGACGGGAACCCAGCCTTCCCGGTCTACACCGCCCCTCCAGCGCCTGTAAGTGCGGAGCCGGTGAAGGTAAACGTTCACCATGTAAAACTGAAATCGCGTAGTGAGATGGAAAAAACTATCCCTCGCGAAAGACTCGGATGGTGGCACGACGTATGCCCTGGCGATAATCTTGTCATGCGAGATGCCACCGCTTCCGACTTGGCTCGCTGCAGCCTGAAATCAGGCGCTGACCGCAAACCAGAAAACTACCTGTGCGAACTGCCGGAGAATGGCTCTCTCGTCCACCGTGACGCGATCAAAAATTGCCGAACTATCGCGATAGTCGCCCCGCCATCCGCAGATGCGAAGGACAGCGAGCGGCTTGCGCATATCCTCAAACACGCTGTTCAAGGGGGTTCGTATTTCGATGTAACAAGTTTGAATGTCTTGGTCAGTTTGAAAACACTGCAAACGCTCGGGCCACTGGCAGCGATTGATGAGGCTATTGCTGATAAGGAGGGGAAGTGAAACTTACCCCTACATTGCCTTGGCCGGAATACCGGAACTTGGTCGTCAGAATTACAGATGGGCGGTTGAGTAGGGTCAGCATCCGATATGCATGGAGACGCGGCTTATCTCCGCTCCACTGCAAGGAATTCTATAACGCAGCTATCGCGGCTAAGGAGGCGGGAAAGTGAATCCCCCACAATATAACGAAGGCTTTCTAGCATTCAAGCATGGAAAGACTCAGAGAGCATGCCCTTACCCTATCTTCTCTGAAAACGGTTACTGGTGGTATCAGGGATATGTTTTTGCTCGGGATAGCAAAGATGAGAAATTTGCCAATGTCTAGCTACACACGATGTGCAGGATGCGACTGCCTGCTGCTGAGCAGCGTATCCCGATCTGCCGGACTATGCCCTGACTGCGAGCCGGACAACGATGAAGCGACATGCATCGATCTTGAAGACCGCCTTGAACGCCTGCTGCAAACAACACCGAAGGAATCCCTATGAGCCACCAGCTACCTAAACTGCTAGAGCCGATAGAAATAAATTGGCCTCAGCTAGAAAATTCCGGCCTTGTTAGCGCAATTTATGCAAGGGGGATTGAAGATAAATATGGTTGCGCTGAATTCGCATTCCAAACTGCGATAGATCAAGCGGTTGATTGCGTACCAGAGTTTGTTTTCACCGCCGACCAAATGCGCGCCTACGCCGAGCTCGCCTCGCCATCGTCCGAGCCGCCGCCGAGATCGGCCGCCTAAAGGAGGCACCATGACCAAGCCACCACGCCGCAATGAGCGCCGCAAGGCACGGGAAAAGAAACGAAATCCGGGAGATGAAAATGCAAAGTGATCTGATGACCATAGAAGACATTGCGGAAATGCACAAGTGCGAGCGCGAGCATGCGCGTGATGTGATCGTAAAATTGCCAGGATTTCCGGCAGAAGCGCCCACGAGCAGGCCGCGTCATAAACTGTGGATTCGATCCGAAGTTAGGGCCTTTGTCACGCGAAGAACCGCAAAAATCCCGCACACTGACCGGAAAGCAGCATGAATATAGGGAATTCCGTTCCGGTCTCAGGCACCAAGACGTCTTTTTTGATTGTTTTTGATCGGCTCCTGTCCTATTAAATAGGCTGTTGTTGTTTGTTGGATATAATGTGCTTCCCGCATCAATCCCGCAAATAAATCCCGCACGATGGCCTACATCCGCAAATACAAAGACAAGTGGCGCTCTGAAGTCGAGCGCCACGGTCACCGCGCCACCAAAGTATGCGACACCAAGCGCGAAGCCCAAGCATGGGCGCTCAAAAAAGAAGCCGAGCTAGACGCCATGAAGGGCGGTGGTGGAAAGACATTTCTGGATGCTGTCGAAAAATACAAGCTGAGCGTCAGCAGCACCAAGCGCAGCCCGGAATGGGAAAGTCGGCGTTTGGATGCAATGCTTGAGCACTTCGGCTCAACCACCAAGATGACTGCCATTGACAGCGCAAGCATTGGAGTATGGCGCGATACCAGACTAAAGACCGTCAGCGGGTCCACCGTGCAGCGCGAAGCGAACCTGCTGCGCAACCTGTTCACCGTAGCTGCAGATGAGTGGCGCTGGATCGATCGCCACCCGTTCAAGGGCGTCAAGCTGCCAGCGCATAATGAGGCAAGATTTCAGTTGTGGGGTTGGCGTCAGATTCGGCAGATACTACGAGCCGGTCAGCGATCTGGCGGCAAGATTGGGGAAATGACAAAGGCGTTTCATATTGCACTGCGCACCGGTATGCGGCTGTCGGAAGTGTTGAATGCTCCGGAATACTTCGATGCCAAGCGTCAGGTGGTGGTGCTACCAAGAACAAAGACGACTGGCCGGGATGAGGTGCCGGTGGGTAGGATCGCTGCCAAGCTGATCAAGGCGAGTTCCTTCACAGTAGATCCGAATGAGGGAAGCGTGCTGTTTTCGAAGCTGTGCCGCCAGCAGATGATAACCGGCCTTACCTTCCATGACAGCCGGGCAACCGCCCTGACGTTGCTGGCAAAGAAGGTTGACGTCATGGTCCTGGCGCGTATCAGCCGCCACAAGGATATCAACCTGCTGCACCGGGTGTATTACCGCGAAACGGTCGATTCTATTGCGGCGAAGCTGTAGGCTGCGACTGGGCAAGCAGTTTTGATTTTGCCAAACTTCCTGCGGTTGAACCAAAGAAATAATGGAAGATGCCGACAAGAACTGTCCCAATCAACACACCGGTAATAGTGTCGGCAGCGCGTTGGTTCTCAACTGAAAGCCTCAAGAACGTGATTGCAGTAAAGTATCCCATTGCGAATACAGACCACGCTGAAGCAAAGTAGTAGACAAACCGCTTTGAAAAAATATCGTCCTGACCCAGCGCCGCGATCTGCATCTTGCGGGCGCTGTCCAGATCGGCTAGATAGGCCTTTTCCAAATCCGCTTGCTGTGCACCGACGGCCTGTTGGAACTCCAGAATCTTGGCAGGATCTGCCTGGATAGCGGCAACAGCTGCCGGTGCATCGCTGGTGCCGGTCACTGTCTTGGCAATGTCGATTACCTTCCCGGCAACGTCTGCTGCCTTGTCGCTTCCGGTGATCCACTTGGCGATAGCCGGAACGAACTGCGATAGCCCAAGGGCCAATGAAATCGGGTCCATCACGCCTCCAGTCGTGTTAAATTTTCTGCCACCCGCCGCGCCCATCCTTTGCCGAAGGTCGGCCAGGTGGGCAGATCGGTCATGAAGCGCAGCCTGTAGCCGTTGAACTTCGCGCTCAGTCCTTTGGCTTGTGCTGCGCTGACTAGTGTGACAGCACCAAGTACCCCATCCTCCTTCACTCCCAGCACGCGTTGCAGCCACTTGATTGACTGCTGCACGCCGGAATTCACTGCTGCGTCAAACACGTCAAATCTAACCTCATCCGGCAATTCGTCTGCACGCACTGTATCCCAGTACTGCTTTTTGTAGATGGCCTTGGCGGCATCACGAGGCAGATCCTTCATCGGACCGGTGTAATTATTTTCTCTTGCAACCTTTATTGTTATGCCGTACATTGTTTCAGACCCAGGGTCATTAGGGTTATTTGAATATCCGCCCTCATTTTCCATCAGCTTATTGAATGCTTTATCGAAGTTCATCATGGGATCCTTTGTAGATTTGTCCGGAAGAAAATTTGGAAGACTGCTTGTTTTGCGCCGTGGCGAAAGTTCCTTAAACACATATGGTCGGCCTATTACAAAATGGATTTGCGTATGTGATTGCGGGAATGAGTCATCTGTTGTTGCTTCAAAACTTAATTCTGGAAAAACAACATCATGTGGTTGCTTTCATCATGAGCAATTTGGTAACTCTCGCCGAACACATGGCAAAAGAAAAAGCCGCGAATATTCTTCATGGGTGCACATGAAGGACAGGTGTATGAATCCTTCAAACCCGAAATTCCATTTATGGGGCGGCAGAGGCATTACGGTTTTTAAGGAATGGATTCACAGTTTTGAGGCTTTTTATTTGCATATCGGGGACTGCCCAAAAGGCATGACACTGGATAGGATCGATAACCAAAAAGGCTATGAGCCTGGAAATGTCAGATGGGCCTCTCCCGTGCAGCAATCAAATAACACACGACTTACAAAAAAATTTGAATTCCAAGGTCAACAAAAGACGATCACAGAACTATCTCGAATTTTTGGTTGCTCAAGAGACGCCATAAAACTTCGTATCCGCCGCGGGCAAAAAATAGAAGACATAGCTAAAGCTTTTGGGCTTTAACAAAACTATCTCCCCTCCTTGGTCACCATGCGGCGCAACTCTGCCAATTCTTGCGCCTGCAATCGGTTAATTTGCTGCGCCTCGTTCGCCGTGCTGATCAGCCAGGTTCCTCCTGCCATGCAGATAGTCCCCATGATGCTCATCAGGGCGCACAGTGCAACCATGCCGCCGCGAAGTCGATTATTGAACGTAGCCACCTCGGCAAATCCACCACGCGAGTATTTCCAAAGCTCGTCTAATTTCAAGTCAAGTTTTTGATTCAGCTTTTCTGTCGCCTCATCCGATTGACGTTCGTGCGTCTTCTGCCACTCAGAGTGAGAATCTAGCCGGTCTACAGTGCGCGTACCATTCTCCTGCAGCGATCTCAATATCTCGCTGTGACGTGTCACCGTCTCCTGAATGGTCAGCACTTGCTTGAGCATTTCCTTGATGTCGGATTGACTTTCCCTGACGCCCTCCATCAAGGTTTCTAGGCGAGTCATGCGCATCATCATTTCTTGATCTTCTTCTGCCATGGCATTCCTCATTCAGCCGGTGGTGGATACGGCTCCCATGTAGGTGGATTGGCTTCGCCATCGACAAGTCGCCACTTCCCTACCTCAAGATCGAAATCCCATGGGACCTCGACATGAGGATCGCATTCTGTGATGCCGATGCGGCAATTGGTCTCTTGGTAGCCCCAGGATGTGAGGACGTATGTAGTTTCATCGTAGAATGCGCGTGGCATATTAACCTCCTGATTGCCATCCGTGGATGGTCACGTTTTGGCTGTAGCTACTGATATTCGTACCACCCGCCTGACCGTAATAAACGCTTGTCGCTGCATTCACTGGAAGACGGATCATTGAGATTGGCAGAGAATTGCTGACGCTTGGCCCCACAATAATCGTCGGGAACTGCTGCGTTGATGTGGTGCCGGACAGGTTCATGACCGCGCTTCCCTGACCAGAACTACCGCCCACGATAGTTGCGTTGGATACCACGAATATTTCCATGGCTTCATCTGCTGGGATAAGCAATGAGTAGCTTGCCGCTGTCGGGAACGACGATACACTGGACGAAACCAGATTCACAGTCCCATTCAGGAAGAAGTCTTTTCCGCGCAAAATACCTTGCTGGAATTGCGAACCACCATTCAGCTTATGGCTCATGATCGGGCAAAATTCTGTGTACCCGGTGGGGCCAGTTGCAAACGTATTGCCAGATGCAACAATGGACAGGCCACCGCTACCATCTGGCACATAAAACAAATTCACCTTTGCATTTGCCGAAAATGCTGATGCTTGGTCTCGACCTCCCAGGCCTTGCACGGAAATATCTACCGTCTTGGCACCAACGCTGGAATAAACACGAGCGCGTCCAAGCGCATCGAGGGTTGTCACTCGCGATGCGGTAACATCAAATTTTGTGGTAGGGGTGGCGGCGTTTGATATACCGGTCAATCCGTATATATTGTATGAAGCGCCACTCGCTGGCGACATGCCGATTGGTATGTATCTGGTGCAACGCCAGTTGCCACTTCCCTCTGACACAAACTCAGCGACATCTCCAGCAGCCGTAGTGATATTTGCCAGCCCTGGCAGAATTAGGCTGGTAGCGTTGTATGTTAGCGTCAACGCTGCATCAAAAACGACGACCCTAGAAACACCTGCTGCGACAGTGCCAAATGAGGTAATTGTGGTTGTACCTGTGATGTGCAGGTAATAGCCGTCAGTATTCCCGCCGATGTTTGTAGTCGAAGCACTGGCAATAGCGGCACCTTGGGCTTGCTCTCGTCGTACAATGGCAAAACCAGCGCGCAGGAAGTCGTCTAAGGTACTGCCAACAGGGTCAGTGCCAGCAGGGGAGTTGCTTGCAGCAACTACGTTTAGGTCAGTGATGACCGATGGAACAGTCATATTTTTCTCCGGTGCTTCTCAGCATTAAGAGGGTTGATACGATGGAAGACTTTAACTTATGGGCCTACATAGACCCTATCAAACTAGGTGCAGTAATTTCAGCCCTTATTGTTGGTTGGTGGTATTCAGAATAGCAGGTGCCGTCAACAGCCCATATGGTACAGGTCGTTGTCCTGCAGGCTGCGTAACTAGCAGTCCCCGAGGTACGTCTGTAACTTGCTTCATCTGAATTTGCGTTGACCAGTTTCTGGCCGGGGTCCGAAGCACACTATCTGCCATCGGAATACGAGACAAAATCTTGTTGTTAGCGATGAAGTCCAATGCGCCAGCCAAAGCTAAAGCACCGGAATTCGAATTGTTGACAGCGCTTCCGCGAGGCTGATACTGCTCGTAGCTCGCTACACGGCCAACTGATTTTAACTGAGCAACCTCTTCCGGCGTGAAGAACATTTTCAGTTTCTGATCTCCAATCTGGCTTAGCGCCTTGTTGAAATTAGATTCACTGAAATTGCCCACTTCGTCAGCGTGACCTCCAAGTGCGGAGCTTTTGAGATGCGCCGATATTTGATCCCGGATCGTTTGCAGTGCGCCAGGATCGTTTTCCACAGCAGCGCGTAGCGCCTGCAAGTCGGCAACATTGGCTTTCCCACCTTGGCCGACAATGAAGTTTTGGACGAACTTATCCGGCTCAGCGCCATCTATGAGCGCCTTCAATGCTGGCGTGCTTTTAATTTTCCCTTGGCGAGTTGCGTACAATTTTCGAGCTTGGTTAAAAGCGTCAATCGCATCCTGCCCGAGACTTTGCCCCTGTTGTGGAGCTTGTGCGGCATTCAGATCGCCTTGTCCGCGAGACATCAGGCCAGTACCAGCATTGGGATTCGCTACTGGTGCCTGTGGGCGATTATTGATCAGCGGCGTCTCATCCAGCGCTTGACGCACAAGGCCGAGAGCATGACGGGTGTTACCGTCTGTGCTGCCACGCTGAATACGTCCGATGTTCGTCTTCAACTGTTCAGCAATCTCCACATTCAGCGGCATCTCACCCTTCGCAATGCGGTTCATAGTCTTGCGGATTCCCCCAGGTAGGAAACTCTCCGCGTTGGCCTGATTGAGCAAATCCCCTGCGCGCTGACTAAATGCAGAAGGGTCAAGATTTGCACTGCGCCCGGCAGAATCACGCGCCCGATTGTATGCGTCACTGATGGCGCTGCGTGCGGCCTGATCGGTGTTGTCCAGCGCCTGCAAAATGCGCCCCCCGGCATCGTATTGAGTGGCAGCTGTACCAGCACCCAAGTCATTGAGGTTATCAATCAGCGTGCGATTGTTGGAGTTCTGCATATTTGCCAAGCTATGCAAAGTTACATCGTCACTGTTCGCGCCAATTTTCGCTAAATTACGCTCGCGTGTAATCTGGATCGGGTCTAGTGTCAACGAGCCTTTTGTCGGAGTGGCACCTGCGATTCGATAGTCAACCAATCGTCTCATAGCATTCTGGTCAAGCAATCCTCCACCCTTTTGAGCCTCTGCAATATCTTTGCGAAGCTGCGCTTTAACGTTGCCGCCGACATCCGCAAACTGGACGCCGTAATCGCCATTATCAATAATGTTCTTGATAGTGAGGTCGATGGCCTGCTGTTGAGCAGGCCTTGAGGTCATGCTTTTCACGGCGTTGACAGCTTTTTGCCCACCAGCCAATGCAGCAGGAGCCAAAAGACCGCCGCCCAGCGTAGCCAGCAATTGGGCCTTTTCATTACCGCCTTCTTGCTTGACGTATTCGCCTGCCGCGCCTGCGCCAGCATTAGATACTGTCTGCGCGATCGGATTAGCCGCTACCTGTTTCAAAACGGCCTGTGTAACGCCTTGTGTCCCTTGCGCTGCTTTGGATGCCAAGCCGATAGGAATAGCGCCACCGGCCATGAGCTCAGATGCCTTCCCGATGGTATTCTCAAGATCTCCCTGCGGTTTTGGCAGTCCAAGTGCATCGGCGGCGGTCTCACCGCTGCGCCCTTGGATATTTGCGCCCATCATGTTGAGGCCAGCGCGGATAGGGGACGATAACGTATCCAGTACATCCCCAGCGCCTTGCAATCCATAACGTGCGGTCAGGCCAAGCTGACGACCAATCTCACCCAGGCTAGTTGAACCAACGGCATCATTGATCTTTTCCCCGGTGCTTTTTTCAGGCGCTGGCATCGCTACTTGTTTCGGGCCGTAAAACTGCTTTTGCACGTAGGAGATGGCATCGCTCTCTGTCGCACCATCTGGCGCATTGACTTCGAATTTTTGACCATCCGGTGCAGTAACATCGAATTTAGGCATGATTACTTCCTCACGGCAGAGTAGCCGTCAATGGAAATGGCCGATCTTTTAGGCATATTGACTTGCTGAGTTGGCTGAGTCGGCTGAGTCGGCTGCGGTTGCTGCGCTGGCATTTCAGGAAGCCTAAATGCTGGGAGGATACTTTGAACCTCAGGCATGCGGGAAAGTGCATCGGAGGCGGCTCTTCCCTGATCATAGACATACTGTGCATTTTTCTTTGCGATATTGACGATCAGTCTGATTTCTCCAGTAGTCATATCGTCAATATCACCAGATTCGGCCCTCTTCAACAATGCAGTTTCAGAATCAGATATATCCCCCTGACCAGACAATGATTTGCGAGATGATAGGCTCATTTTTGCCAGACCTTGGATAGTTGCGCGAGTTGCATTCAATGAATCCTGATTTCCGCCAAACATTTGAGCTGCGGCTATCTTCCATTTTGTCCCTGGACCAGCCATTACCTTTCCTGTATCCAATGCAGAAAGAATCTGATTGGCATTATCAACCGCTTGTGGCGCAGAACGCGCAGCGTCGATCATGCCCATCATTTGCGATGCGCCAGCTTTCGCAACGTCTTCACCAAACGACTGACCGACCTTAACGACAGGTGAAACATTGACTTTTGGAGCGCCGGTAGCCTCGAGCTGCACTTTGGCCTGATACAGAGCCGGGTCAACCTTGTATCCCCCCTTGCCATCAGAAACGATGTATCCGTTCTTAATATCGGGCTGCACATTGTTGTAGATAGGCTTACCGGTTGTGTCGTCATAGACAACCTCGTCTTTTTTGAGCGTCACGCGACCGGCCTGCTTCGCCTTCTGCGCCATGTCGAGCGCAACCATTGGGTACTTTGCTGCAATCCCGCTCATGAGATCCTGTGAATCAATGCCGCCAGGTGTCGCCTGCGAGCTTGACGCCAAGTTAGCCGCTTGCACCGTAGGGCCAACCTGACCGCCCATCTTCGCCACTGCGCCCATGGCATTCTGATCTGCTGTCATCGCAGGCTTGTAGGCATTCTGCGCTACCTGCTCGATGTAATTTTGCTGGTCCTGCTGCCGCTTCATCTGATCGACCTGCATCTGAGTCACCGTATTGGCAAGCGATGTGCTTTTGAGGCGTTGCTGCTGGTCTTGCGCACCGGAATAGCCATTGATGCCAGCCAGCCCAGCAGCGCCAATTGTGTTCAAAGGACCACCGCCACGGCGAGCAGATGCCAATCCACCGAATGCAGCCGACAGCAAGCCTTGACCTTCAGGCGTTTGAATAAAGTCGAGTAGTCCAGCCATTACGCACCTCCGCGATACATTTTTCTGCGCGCAGCACGTTGCTGTGCCGCCTGATCAAGTTCATTCTGCGTCTCTTGCTGAGCTTGGTTAGCCAACTGAGTCAGCGTCTGCGAACCTGTGCCATTCCCAGCCACGAGAGGGCTTGCTTGCACGGGCTGCTGATTACTGCTGAGCAGCCCCTTGGTCATCTGTGCTGTTTGCGCCGCTTTGCCTGCCGCATTCAGATATGGAGTTGCTTGACTGAGCAGGCCGGGCGAACTTGCCGAGGCACTCGATGCCGCAGAAGGTGATGCATACAATGAACTCCCCATCGAACCAGCCTGAAATCCTTGACCCGCAGCGCTAGGCGCTAAGCCAGCCCCGCCACCCATGCCCTCGGCAGCTGTAGTGCCGCCAGTGCTGAGCAATCCAGACCCGCCAGCAGAACCTGCGCCTCCAGCAGCAGAAGCGCCGCCACCAAGTGCACTAGCTCCTGCACCACCCGCATACATTGACGCAATCGTGCGCGCAATGCCGTGCATGGTTGACCCTGGACCGGTGTTGATGCCAGCATCCTTTGCTTTGTCGTAAGTGTCGGACGAGGCACCGCCGTATTGGTCTACGATAGGCTCATAGTCCTTTCCAAGAATCGAGCCCCACACGCTAGAACTGAATGGGTCTCCAGCGCCGATAAAGGCGCGCTCCGGGTCTTTCCCGAGCTTGTTAAACATCTCGCCCAAGTTGAACGATTCGAAACTCCCTACGTCGCCAAGAAAGCTCATAATTATTTGCCCCCAGAGCTATTTTGAGTCGTCGTAGAAGTGCCGCCCAGGTTAGAGCCGAACACTCCAGACATGGCGGCAAGCTGCTTGTAAGGAAGGTTTTGATTTTCCTGATACTGACTATATCCATAATCAAGATTCTGCTGGTCTTGATCCTGCTGTGTCTGCCCAGCTGCCGCAAGCTGAGAGGCATCCGTGTATGCTTGATTGCCAAATGTCGATGCTGAATTAATTGCGGACAGTCTGCGGTCTTGGTCCTGCTGATACGCAGAGTTATACATGTTCGTCGCCGTATCATTCAAGTTTTGCGCATACTGTTGTTGTGTGCCGGTATTGCCGAATGAGCCGGAATTGATCGCGGACGTATTGAAATTTGACGTCACGCTATCTTGAGCCTTTTGTACAGCCGTATCAAGGTACGGATTGCTCTCGTTACCGCTGATGATCTGGTTGAGATTACTCTCTGCATTGTCCATTGTCGCGGAACCGTTAGTAGCTCGATCCTTGACCATCTGAATTGCTTGATTCTGGTTGCTATTCAGGCCTGTATAACGCTGTCCAGTATAGGGTGAATAGGATTGGCTACCCAAATCTATTGCCTTCGAGCTATAGGCCGATGCCAGCGGCTTCAGTTCGTCTGGAATTGATTGGGTTGTGGTGCTGGTGCCGTCGCTTCCGCCTCCGCCGCTCATGTTGCTACCTCCAATGTCATGTACACGGGCTCAAAGCCCAATTTAACTTGATACAGCCTTGCCTGGGCTGGCTGTGCGCAACAGCGGACACGCCGACACCCTAAACTATTGGCTAGATTCTTTACTTCATCAAAAAATTGTTCGAAGTGGCCGTTGTGTGCAACAAGATTGGTCACGTGCATAACCCTGAAATTGGGAAGCATATCGACGCGAAATACCGCCCATCCAACTTTTTTGCCATCAATGTCCATGCGCACAAGGCTACGCTCGCCGCGACTTATCAGATATTTCAATTGATCCGGCGTGCACTCTTCTGCGCACGATTCAGCCAAATCACTAGCACCATCTATCCAGGCGTCGTCTGTGAATTGCGCTGCGATGTGAACTAGCTTCATCAGTTCCCCGTCAAATATCGACACTGCACGAACGTTCCAGGCGTCCCGCTGACCATGCAGCGCCATCCATGAATGATGTACTTTGAGCCAGCCGTTCCCAATTCAGCAGGGGCGCTATTCATGACGAAATCGCCCTGCGCCCATGCGCCAACTGTCGGCGCGGATGTCATCGCCGTGTAGAAGGCAACTTGCGAACCTTCAGAGAGGCTATTGAGTTGCTGCGCGATTGCACGGAATGCCTGATTCAATCGATAGGCCAAGTCCTTCTCATATTGCGACTGACTTTGTCCAGGAACAGGCAGTCTCTGATCGACGTCAATTTTTGACATTAGAATGTCCCATTCCCAGCATAAGTAACAGAAACGCCTAGCTCTTCATGATCCCCGGTGAAGTCAAACTTCAAGCGATGCCATCTCGCAGAAGAGAGCACATCGAATTTCCCGTCAGCTTCCGTACTCGTTTGATCAACCGTGAACGTGTTTCCCTGCACGTCCGTCTTTGCATGCGACATCGTTGCCACTGACGGCGCTACAGCATGGCGAAGACGGACCTTTGTCGCTGTGGTGTAAGCCTCATCGTCTCCCATGTCGTAAATCGTCATAGATGACGCATTAGCTGCGCCCGACAAAGACTTCACCGTATGATCTGTTCCAATCACAGCAGGCAGCGGCGTCGAGGATGTCCAGAACGGCGACTCATAGCTAACATTCGGAAGAGAATCCCAAGTACTAAACAGCGATCCAATGCCGTCATAAGTGATTGATGGCGAGTAATATTCAAGAGCGCATTCAATGGACTGCGTAGCGGCTCCCCACTTATTTACCCGATAGTTATAAATGATGGCGTCAGTCAACGCTCCATTGCTACCTGACGTCGGATAAAAGAACCAAACACACCCGGCATTCCGGTCATGCGTTCCAATCACGTTGTAGCGGTATGCTGGATCAAGTCGATACCCAAAAAACCATTTGCGAATCTCCGCGCCAATTGGCACAGGTCGCGATCCGTCAAACATGTAGAAATCCTCATAGCCCATGAAGACGTGGGCGGTCTTTATGTTGACTATTGCCTCTTGCGATGGAGCGCCAACATCTCCAGGGATATTCTGAAATTGCCATACAGACGGCGCACCAACATACGAGGCGATATACATTGACCGGTCCTTGTAGGCAATGATGTTCGCGCCCAGGCTCAACAATCCAGTAATCTTCCCCGGCGTATCAACCAAACGACCAGAGGTCGCTTGCGTGGTGGTCGATGGAGTCCAGCTTGTGACGTTGTACGCCCCGCAGCACCACCAGCGGTCGGGAGAGTCCCCAAACGTGCCCTCAACCGTATCAGCCACCATCACAAAGCCGTTTGAAGTGGCGATGCAATTAGCCTTTGGCGCTCCAGATATGTCTGCGAAAGCACCAGACGACGAGCGCTGAATCAAATCTCCTTTCTGGACTGCCAGCGAATCGTCACCAAACTGCGCGAACCGCCACCGCGTGGTAGATGCACTATAATCGCCTCCTGTCGTGCGCGTTTGATCTGTCCAAGTGCTGGTAGTAGCCTCGTAAAGTTTAGTCGCAGTGCCGGCAAAAATACGCTTCGTTCCGTCAAGCTTTGTACAAACGGCAGCACCAGAGACAGCACTAGCAATTGCAGGAAGCCCTACATTTTGAGCGCTTGCTGCTCCAGCATATCCGCGCATCGTCGGGACCATATTCGTCAGCGCTGTCATGATCCCTGGTGTCGTTGGATCAAGATCCGGGGCGAAGCTGCCAATCTGTTGATACATTATCCTGCCCTCGACATCATTACGTTTCCGGAATACCAATCCTGAGTATTCACTGTATCGATAGCCTCGCTATACTTTTGCTCCCAGACCGCAATGCGCGCATCGTCCTTCAGGTATGGAGCAGACTCACACAGCGCACCATAGAGATACACGTGTGGATAGTTCGTCATCAGCCAAGTAGTCCCGGAGACCGCTGCTGAAAGGCTTGGAACTCGGCCCTTATAGATTAGGTTCAGCGTGTATGCGGTGTCTGGCACTGGCTGCATATAGATCGAAGTGCCGATGACCGTATACGCAGACGGCGTGCCGCTGGTGTTGTACGCATGCCTAGTTACCAACGTGTCCGGCGTCTGGAACTGCATCGTTACCATGGGTGACGAGGATGCCACAGACAAGTGCCGGATATTAATCACATCGGACGGCAGCGCAACATTGTCCACGGCAACCGTGGTCGTCAGCGTTGTTTTGACATCTTGCAAGCGCGCATCCAAGTCGCCATTAATACGAATCTCTGCCAAGGTGATGAAATCCGGGATGATCGCCGTCAAGTCAGTACGATGCAGGAAGTTTGCAATCGATGTCTGCAAATCGCTATAGGTCGCGAGCGCCATGCTTACACCTTACCCGGCCAGATGCGGAAACCCTTCAAATCAGGGTCATTCAACATTGCACGAATATGCTTTTTCTCAACCGACCATTCACGAAACGAAATGCCGTGCTGAGCGCAATAGCGGTCGATAGCGGCCATAGGAATGCTGGCGGCATGCTTCAGCTCACTAGACCCGTGAAACCCCTCGTTGTGCAGCTTCTTTGCGTTCTCAAGGATTGGCTGGACATCCTGGCGAGTCTCGAACGTGATATCGCCAGAGTTGTCATTGTGCGAGTGCACGACAGTTTGCACGCCTCCCAGGCCATCAATTACGCCGCGCATCAGCTATTCTCCAATGGCGAAACTTGAACCACGCCAGCAGTGGATACCTGAATTACAGCAAAATGAGTCGCACCGTTCGTGGACAAAATCACAGCATCGCCTGGCTGAACCTGCAAATCAGTCGTCAGCGCCGTAGGAAGTGATCCATAGCCAAACCGAAAGCATGCAGGCTGAGTCGCTGCCACGCGCACATATCGCGGGATATTGGTATCTGCAGCGGTCGGCAACGTAGTGCCAGCAGACGCCGCGCCTGATGCCTGGGACTTACCAGTAACAACGACGGTAAGTGCGTTATTGGTAAAAATTTGAGACATTATTGCTCCTGCGCTTCACAGCGTTATTACCCCAGCCCGAAGGCTGGAGGTGTTGCATTAGGCCGGGGCCAAGTTCACAGCGATAACACCAACAGCAGAAGTCGCCGTACCAGTCAGGTCATAGGCAATCGAATCGCCAGCGGCAAGCAGCAAATCGCTGGTGGTAGTCGAGAGCGTCAATGCTTGTTGAGCGTTTGCAGTGCCGACAAGGTTGTACGTGCCGGAATGCAGCACAGTGCCGGATGTGATAGCAGTGCCACTGGGAACCTTGCGGATCTGCGCAGTACAAGCGCCGCCAGTACCGGCCACATCCACACGACCACGGATGCCCTTGACCACATAAGCACGGTCAGCAACGAACATGGTGCAGTCAACGGTTGACGCCGTATAGTTCAGCGTGACAGGAACGAAGCCGCCGTCTCCTCCATCGCGTCCCTCAAAGCCAACCGAGCCGTCAGGTAATTGTTTGAATTGAGGCATTTTCCAGTCTCCTACTAGCTCAAATCATAGATCGCACCATGTGCCTTCGGTGCACGGCACTCCATGGTCCACTCGACCACGACCTGGCGGTTCTGAGCATCGCCAGTGGTGGCCAATTCGAATGTTTGGAACGGCCTCAGGTAGGCAACGGCCAGCTTGTCCGATTGCAGGACGAATGCCTCGCGATTGGCAGAGCGGAAAAAGCGATCTGGGACCACGCTCAGCTCACCGAAGTCAGAAACATAGACATCGACCGATGCAAACAGCTTGGCGTCTTCGCTCTTGTCGAAGCGTGTAGCGTTGCCAGTGAAGGTCGAGAATGTCTGTTTCTGATTCGGTGGCAAAACGATGGTGTCTGGATCGCCACCAGCAGTGAACACGCTTTGCAGGACGCTCTTCAACAACGACTCGGTGAATGCGCGTTGAGTGCCGTCTGTGGTGGCGGTGGTGCCGGTGCCGGTATATGCGGACGGCGCTGTATAGCCCGATCCGGTGGATACGTTATCCACGACCCAGCCGCGCAGACCACGCGACTTGTTAGGGG
>WSSedL1CaDRAFT_10000702_pt1 | contig 22562 bp, 10 predicted proteins | sample WetSurSL1Cattail_FD_9464 | JGI IMG/M metagenome (IMG submission 9464)
CCCGCCGCAACCTTTGCCGAAAGTTTCTCGAAAGCGGCCGGCGGAGCGGCGCTGCTGCCCGATTTCAAACCGCTCGGCGATGTCGACGAGGACGAAGCGGCGTTCGATGCTGTATCCGACGAGCTTGCCGCACTGCCGGCGATGGCGCCGCATCGGCGGCTGTTTCTGCTGGCGACGCTGGTGCGGCGCTGGGCCTTGAACCGCGGCGATCCGATGCGCTTTGCCGCCGCCGCCGCATTGGCCGAGAGCCTCGCCGCCCTCTTCGACGAATGCGAACGCCAGAACGCCGACATCGCCAAACTCGCGGATCTGGCGCCGGAATCGCTGGCCGCCCATTGGGCCGAGGTGAAGGATTTTCTCGTCCAGGCGAACGAGCTGTGGCCCGGCATTCTGGCGGCGGAGAAATGCGGCAATCCCGAAGCGCGGCGCAAGGCGGCCATTGCCGGGTTGACCGCGCGCCTTGCCGCCTCGCCGCCTTCGGGCTTCGTCATCGCCGCCGGTTCGACCGGCAGCATGCCCGCCGTCGCCGATTTGATGAAANCCATCGCCCGCCTGCCGCATGGCGCGGTGGTGCTGCCCGGCCTCGACCGCAACTTGGATGAGGAGAGTTGGAACCGGCTCGATCCCGGTCATCCGCAATACGGGCTGAAGCAGCTTTTGCAGCGGATGGAGGTCGGCCGCGAGGACGTTCTCGACTGGATTGGGGAAACGCCGTCCTCTCCGCGCCATGTTCTTTGGCGCGAGACCTTGCGCCCCGCCCCCACCACCGATGCCTGGCGCACGCTGGCCGAACACGGCGCCGAAGAGTTGGCGGCGGGCTTCGACGGACTTGCGCTGATCGAAGCGGCAGATCCGGCCGAAGAGGCGAACGTCGTCGCATTGATTTTGCGCGAGGCGCTGGAAACGCCGGGGCGGACGGCGGCGCTGATAACCCGCGACCGCAATCTGGCGCGGCGCACCGCGGCGGCGCTGACACGCTGGGACATCGTCATCGACGATTCCGCCGGCCGGCCGCTGGCGCATGCCGGAGCCGGATCGTTCCTGTGTCTTTTGGCGGCGGCGGCCGATGCCGATTTCGCGCCGGTGCCGCTGCTGGCGCTGCTGAAGCATCCTCTGGCGACGATGGACGATGCCGACCGCTTCCGCCGCATGGCGCGCAAGCTCGATCTTCATTTGCGCGGGCCGCGCCCCGATGCCGGACTGACCGGCATCGATAGGCACATCGAAGAAGACAGCGAGCTTTCGGCCTGGTTCGCCGAGGTCGCCGCGGTGCTCGCCCCCTTTGCCGCGGCGATGGCTAAGCCGGAGGCACCGCTTGCCGAGCTGATAAAAGCCCATGCCGCAGCGGCCGAAGCCCTGGCCGGCGAGACGCTGTGGAAAGGCGACGACGGCGCGGCGGCAAACCTTTTGATCCGGAACATGTCCGATGCGGCGGATGTGCCCGATATCGATACGCGATCCTATGCCCCGCTGTTTTCCGATCTGGCGATGAAGGTGGCGGTACGTCCGGCCTATCGCAGCCATCCCCGGCTGGCCATTCTCGGCCCGTTGGAGGCGCGGCTGCAATCCTTCGATCTGACGGTGCTCGGCGGCCTCAACGAAGGCGTCTGGCCGGCGGCGGCAGCGGGCGATCCGTGGTTCTCGCGGCCGATGCGCCGGGAGCTCGGCTTAGAGCAGCCCGAGCGCGCCATCGGCCTTTCGGCGCACGACTTCGCCGGATTCGCCGCATCCCCGGCCGTGGTGCTGACCCGGTCGCTCAAATCCGCCGGATCGCCCGCCACCGCCTCGCGCTGGCTGCAGCGGCTGGAGCAGTTGTCGAAGGGACTGAACCTTTACCACCGGCTGCGGCCGCAAACCGATTATCAAGCCATCGCCGCTGAGATCGATGCCGCCGGAACGCCGAACCCGATCAAGCCGCCGGCGCCGCGCCCGCCGGTCAAGGCGCGGCCGCGGCGATTGTCGGTCACCGAAATCGAAACCTGGCTGCGCGATCCCTATGCGATTTACGCCAAGCATGTGCTGGGGTTGCGCCCGCTCGATGCCTTGGATGCCGAGATCGGCCCGCTGGAGCGCGGCAGTATTCTGCACGCGGCGCTGGAGCGTTTCGTCAAAACCTTTCCGCACCAATTGCCCGCCGATGCCGCGATCAAATTGATCGCCATCGCCGAGGAACTGTTCGCCGCCTCCGGTACGCCCAAAGCGGTGCTGGCGCTGTGGCGGCCGCGCTTTGCCCGCGCCGCCTTCTGGTTCGTCGGCGAGGAAGGCAAGCGCCGGGAAAATATCGCCGACAGTCTGGTGGAAATCGCCGGCAAGACGATCTTCAAGGGACCGGCGGGCGATTTCACCCTGACCGGAAGGGCCGACCGCATCGACCGTTTGAAAAGCGGCGGCGGCGCCATCCTCGACTACAAGACCGGCTCGCTGCCGCGCAAAGAGTGGCTGGTGAAATTTCTCGCCCCGCAATTGGCATTGGAAGGGGCGATGCTGGCCGCCGGCGGATTCGAAAACCTGGAAGCGCTGGAGCCGAGCGAACTCATCTATGCCCGCATCACCGGCGGGCGCGTGCCCGGCGAGATCATGCCGGTGCCGGGCGAGGCGAAGATCCTGGCCAAAGAGGTGACGGAGCGGTTGATCCGCCGCATCGCGCAGTTCGACCGTGAAGAAACGCCCTATCCGTCGCGGGTGGCGCCGAAATTCGCCAAAGCGGACGGCGATTACGATCATCTGGCGCGGGTGCGCGAATGGTCGGCGAGCGGCTGGCAGGAGGACGAATGAGCCGGCCCAACCCCACCCTGATCGCCGCCGACCCCACGCGTTCGGCCTGGGTCGCCGCCAATGCCGGCGCGGGAAAAACCTATACCCTGGCGGCGCGGGTGACGCGGCTGCTGTTGGCCGGGGCGCCACCGGAAAAGATTCTCTGTCTGACCTATACCAAAGCCGCGGCGGCCGAGATGGCGGGCCGGCTGTTCGCCCAACTCGGCAAATGGGCGATGCTCGACGACGATGCCTTGCGCCGCGAGATTGAAACCATCGGCGGGAATGCGCGCGATGCCGAATCCTTGCGTCGGGCGCGGCGGCTGTTTGCGGCGGCATTGGAAACGCCGGGCGGATTGAAGATTCAGACCATCCACGCCTTCTGCCAGCACGTGCTAATGCGCTTTCCGCTGGAGGCCGGGGTGCCGGCGGGGTTCCGCGTGCTCGACGAACGCAGCGCCCGCGATTTGTTGGCCGATGCACGTGCGCGCATGTTCGAACGCGCCGGGTCCGGCGATGCCCCGCGCGCCGCCGCCATCGCCTATCTTGCCGAACATATGGGCGACGAAGGCATCGCCGCGCTGATCGATAGCGCGCTGACCCTCGACCGCGGCAAACTCGATGCGGCGTTCGCGAAGCTGGGCGATCCGGGCGAGACCTGGTCGAAACCCATCCGCCTCGCCCACGGAGCGCGCGAGGATGACACGTTCGCCGGGATCGCGGCCGAATGCGCCGCCCTTCCGAACCGCGACGGCGGAATTTTACGCGAGGCGGCGGCATGGCTGGACGGCGGCAGCGAGGCCAACCGCAAGACCGCCGCGGCACTGAAGACGGCGGTGGCAGCGGCGGACGGGGCGGCGCTACGCGGCGTTCTTTTGACCAAAGACGGCGCGGTGCGCGCCAAGTTCGCCATCGACAAGCTGGTCAAGGCGCGCCCCGATCTCGATGCGGCCTTGCGTAAAACCGCCGAGGCGCTGCAAGGCTTCGAAGAACGCAAAAAAGCCCTGCATGCCGCGCTGATGTGCGAGGCGGCGCTGACGCTGATCGAGGCGGTGCGCGACATCTATGCCTCGCGCAAGCGGGCGCTGAACGCGCTCGACTACGACGATCTGATCGTCAAGACCGACGCGCTGTTGAAGCGCGGTTCGGCCTGGGTGATGTACAAGCTCGACAACGGCATCGACCACATTCTGATCGACGAGGCGCAGGACACCAGCGCCCGCCAATGGGACATCGTGCAAAGCCTGACCGAGGAATTCTTCGCCGGACTGGGCGCGCGATCGGAACGCACGCTGTTCGCAGTGGGCGACGAGAAGCAGTCGATCTTCAGCTTCCAGGGCGCCGACCCCAAACAGTTCGCCGAACGGCGCGATTTCTTCGCCTTGCGCGCCCGCGAGGCCGAATGCGAATTCACCGCGGTCGATCTGCCGGTATCGCGCCGCTCGGCCCCGGAAATTCTGTCCTTCGTCGACAAGGTGTTCGAGGCGCCCGAGGCGCGCGACGGCTTGACCTTCGGCGGCGGTGCCGTCCGCCACGAACCTTTGCGCTTCGATCTTAAGGGCCGGGTCGAGTTTTGGCCGGCGCTGAAGCCGGAAAAACGCGATGCGCCCGATCCGTGGGAGCTGCGCCCGGTCGATGCCTTGCACGAAGACGGCCCCCTTGTCGCCTTGGCGAAACGCATCGCCGATACCATTGCCGGCTGGCTCGACGACGGCACCAAGCTGCCGGGGCACGAGCAGCCGATCGATCCCGGCGATATTATGATCCTGCTGCCGCGGCGCGAACCGTTCGGCGGCGAGATCATCCGGCGCCTGAAGGAACGCGGCGTGCCGGTGGCCGGCGCCGACCGTTTGAAGCTGGCCGAAACGCCGGCGGCGATGGATCTGATCGCGCTCGGCCGTTTTGCGCTGACGCCGGACGACGAGCTCAATCTGGCGGCGCTGCTGCGTTCGCCGTTGTGCGGTTTGAGCGAAGACGAGTTGTTCGCGCTGGCGCACGGTCGATCCGGCCGGCTTTGGAACGAGTTGAAACGCCGCCGCGCCGAAACGCCCGCCTTCGCCGCCGCCTTCGCATTTTTGAACGACCGGCGCGCAGCGGGCGGCGCGCAGCCGTTCGAATTCTTCGCCGCCGCCGTGAACCGCCGCAGATCGGTCATGCTGCGCCGCCTGGGCGCGGAAACCAAGGATGCCATCGAGGAATTCCTGTCGTTGGCGCTGACCTACGAATCCGTCGAAACCCCGTCGCTCGAAGGTTTCCTGCACTGGATCGGCGGCAGCGGCGCCGTGGTCAAACGCGACATGGACCGCGGCCGCGGCGAAGTGCGGGTGATGACGGTGCATGGCGCCAAGGGGCTGGAAGCCGACATCGTCATTCTGCCCGACACCACCCAATTGCCCGACGGCCGCGCCGGACGGGGAAACCTTTTGTATACGGACGACATTCCGCTGTTCCCGCTGGCCGAACGCGACGCCCCGCCGCAGGTTTCCGCCGCCAAGGCGGCCCTCGATGCCGAGGCGCTGAAGGAGCATCGCCGGCTTTTGTATGTGGCGCTGACCCGCGCCCGCCAACGGCTTTACGTCTGCGGGTTCGAAAACCTGCACGGACGACGCATCGGATCGTGGCACGAACTGGCTGAACGCGCCGCCGTCCAGCTTGGCGAACCAACCGAAAGTGGCGCACTGGTCTTCGGCGACGAAAGCGAAGCGAAGGACAAACGCGCAACGCCGCAGGCAAAACCGGTTGCCGTTCCCGCCTGGGCGACCCACCCGCCGGCGCGGGAGGTTCTTCGCCCGCGCTTGATCCGCCCGTCGGAAGCGGCCGGGATCGAGGAGCCGTCGCCGCTTTCGCCGTTTGCATCCCAAACCGGCGGTATCCGGCGCGGTCTTCTGGCTCATGCGCTGCTCGCCCGCCTGCCCGACATCGCCCCGGATCTTCGCCGCGCCGCCGCCGAAAAATATTTGCACGCGCGCGGGGTTACGGACGAACAACGCGAAGACCTGATCGGAAAGGTCTTCACAGTGCTGAACGATGCGCAATTTTCGCCGGCCTTTTCGCCGGAATCCCGCGCCGAAGTGGCACTGGCTGCCGATCTGCCGGAACTGGCGCCGGGCGCGCGGCTGCACGGACGGATCGACCGGCTGGCGATGAATCGGGACGAGGTGCTTATCGTCGATTTCAAGACCAACCGCCGCCCGCCGGATAACCATACAGATATTCCGGTCTATTACGCCGCTCAGATGGCGCTTTACCGCCTGGCGGCGTTGAAAATTTTCCCGAACAGGCGAATCGCCTGCGCCCTGGTTTGGACGGAAACGCCCTCGCTGATGACCTTGCCGGACGATTTTCTGGACGCACAAACAAGGCGGATCGCGATGCGCTTGACCGCGGCGGATACGGTTCTTAAGTAAAGGCGTGATGTTCTCGAGGTGCTGCTTATGCCGCTCAAAGTTACCGACGCGTCGTTTCAGGCGGACGTGCTGAATGCTCCCGGTCCGGTGCTGATCGATTTCTGGGCCGAATGGTGCGGCCCCTGCCGCATGATCGCCCCGGCGCTGGAGGAAATCGCCGCCGAGCTTGACGGCAAGATCACCATCGCCAAGATCAACATCGACGAAAACCCGCAAACGCCGCAGAAATACGGCGTGCGCGGCATCCCGACGATGATGATCTTCAAGGGCGGCGAAGTGGCGGCGACCAAGGTCGGCGCACTGCCAAAATCGCAGATCAAATCGTGGATCGAAAGCTCGATCTAGTGGTCCGATTCCGACATTTGCATCCCAGTTGTGGCAACAGCCAAGCAAATGTCGGAATCAAAAGGGCCGCCAGAGCAACGAGCGCAAAAGTGGAATCGGTTTTGCGCGTAAAGTTGCGACTAAACAAAGAGCTAGAGCGATGGGCTGATCGCGTTTGAACGTCCGTCGCTCTTGCAGTTTAGACCTTCGTTGAATTTTCCATACCAGAAAGCCGGCAGCCATCCCGCGCCGTCTGCGGCACAGACTTTTCCGGCAGAGCTGTGCCGTGCGGCTTGGTGTTAACCCCGAATTAAACAGATTATACTTAATATGTATTTAGAATTTGCGGTTATCATTTTTAAACCTTGTCGAGGCACGGAATGGAAACGGACCGGTATGAGTATTATTCGCAAATCGTCAATGAGGTTGAAGTTACGGTAAATAAAATTAGAAACCTCGATTTTAAAAAATGCTTCGATACCGAGTACCTGGAAAAAACGTTTATTCCGGATATTGGTCTTAATAACGAGTATATGCACGAGCAGCCCGCCGAGCTGAGTGCCTATTACGGCAAGGGGCTGCATTTGTGGCAGTATCCTTCGCAGTTGGCCAAATATCTGGTTTGGCTTGCCCACAATGCCAAAGACATCAAGAAGTATATGGAGATCGGATGCCGGTGGGGTGGAACGTTCATCGTTATCAGCGAATGGCTGAAGAAGATCGGCGCTCCGCTGGAATGTGCCATTGCCGTCGATCCGATCGAGCCGACGCCGTTCATAAACAAGTACGTCGAAATATCCGATATTCCGGTCGTTTATTTGAAAGGGCTGTCCAATTCGAAGGAAGTAATGGAATATACCGAAACGGCGAAACCGGATATGTTATTCGTCGACGGCGACCACGCCATGAGTGCAGTTATGTTTGATCATCTTCTTGCCAGGAAGGTGAGCAATATTATCGTTCATCACGATATCGCCTCTCAGGCATGCCCCGGATCGACGCTGTTTTGGTCCTACCTTCGCCAAGCCGAAGAGAATTTCCAGCATTTCGAGTTCACAGACCAATATCCGTCGGTTAAGGGCAGTTTTTTGGGTATCGGTGTATTGAAACGCAAATCGTAATTGAGGTCGGAGTAGAAATCCCCCCCCATACCGAAGAGACGGAGCGCTATGTCTGCGCCGAGCAAGCCTATGTGCTGATGATAGACCGCGCCCGCCTGCCGGCGACGCCCAAACGCGCGGACGGACGGACCGAACACGTTCGAAGGTGCATCGCTCTGGAATGTTGACATGAACGGTCCCGATCCGACGACCCCGCATCCGATGACGGGCTTCCCGCAGGTGTGCTACGTCAAGAACACGGTGAACAACCCGAACATCGTGATCGGCGACTACACCTATTACGACGACCCGGACGCGCCCGAGGATTTCGAGCGCAACGTCCTTTATCACTACCCCTTCATCGGTGATAAGCTGATCATCGGAAAGTTCTGCGCTCTGGGGCGCGGCGCCAAGTTCGTCATGAACGGCGCCAATCACAAACTTACCGGCTTTTCGGCCTATCCGTTTTTTATCTTCGGCAACGGTTGGGAGAAGGTCAGGCCGCAGCCAAGCGACCTTTCCTATAAGGGCGACACCGTGGTCGGAAACGACGTGTGGATCGGCTACGACGCGCTGATCATGCCCGGCGTTCGCATCGGCAACGGCGCCATCGTCGGTGCGCGCGCGGTGGTGAGCAAGGACGTTCCCGCCTACGCCGTGGCGGCCGGCAATCCGGCGCGCGTGGTCAAGATGCGGTTCCCGCCAAAGGTTATCGTCGAGTTGGAACGGATCGCCTGGTGGAATTGGCCGGCGGAAAAAATCACCCGCCATTTACCGGCCATCGTCGGCGCCGATATCGAAGCCCTGCGCGCGATCGCCTGACGATTCGGTTTGCAGAGGAATAGGCACGGAGAAAAATTATTGAAACCCAGCGGGATTTGTCCTTTGATGGATTTTCTTAACTCATCCCCAAACGACAGCCATGCCGCAGCTTCCTCCAACTTCGACCCAGGTTGACCACACCCGCTATTGTTTCTTGAATACCCGCGTGTCGAAATCCAGAAACCTGCGGATTGCCTTAATAGGAACGGAGCGCTGCCGCCCGGACTACTACGTCGAACGTGCAGGCTTTGCTTGCTATGCAATTGAGTTCATCGTCTCGGGGCGGGGCACTGCAATTTTAGATGGCAAATCTTATCCACTCTGCCCGGGTACGTTTTTCTGCTACGGCCCGCAAACGGCGCATGTCATTGCGACAGACCCCGGCGCGGTGATGACGAAATTCTTTATCGATTTTCACGGTAGCGACGCCGCCCCGATGCTCGCCATGGCGGGGCTTCAAGCCGGCCAAATTCTGTACACTCCCGAAATCGAGAGCTTTCGCTGCCTGTTTGAAACGATGCTTGCCGAAGGCGACAAGGCTCTTAGTAATGCGTCGGATATCTGTGCCTGCTATCTCAAAGCCCTCCTCCTCAAGACCAACCAGATGCGCACGACACAAGGCGAGCAGAGCAGCCGGAGCCTGCACAATTTTCAGCGCTGTCAAACCTTCATCGACACGCACTTTCTCGAATTGAAGGATTTGAGGGACATTGGCAAACGCCTCAATCTTACCCCGCCCTACATCTGCCGGCTATTCAGCAAGTACGGCCATCCCGGCCCCTTCGAGTATTTGACGCGCAAAAAGCTGAACCGCGCGGCCGAAATTCTGATTTCCACGGGCTGCACCGTGAAGTTCTCCGCGCTCAAGGTCGGCTACAGCGATCCCTACCACTTTTCGCGCGCGTTCCACCGCCATTTCGGCGTATCGCCCACGGATTTCGTGGCGAAGTTTGCCGTTAATCGATCCTAAACTCCGGATCGGGGTTCGCCGCCGCACCCGTCGAATACCCGATGTGAAAACCGTTCATTTTTTTATCCAAGCCACGAAGCCGCCGCGCGAGGCCAGGCGAACATGCCATGACGTCTGCGCCGTCACCGCTCCTTTTTCCTGGTCCCAGGCATCGGATTTGTCCGGAACATCCCCGAAACGGGCCGCCTTCCATGGACCTACGCCCAAAAAACGCAGCGGGATGTCGAGCGTCACGGGGTCTTCCCCGTTAATAATGGCGATGAACCATTGATCCCCATGCCGACGCGCCATAGCGGCAAGTTTGCCCGGCTCGCTCGCGGGCAGCACCAGGGTTTCGTCCCATGTCGCCGGAAGCGCGGAAATCAGCTCCTTCGCGGGATTGGCGAGGTAATCGGCGGGATGCCCGCCCATGCACAGGAACGCAGACGTAAAGACGATGGACTGCGCCAATTCGTGGGCCCAGCTATTGCCTTGCAGTTCCTTGGGATCGAACACCATGGGCGTATAGTCGCCATGACCGGCAACATAGCGCGTGAACGGCAGAATGGTGTCGTGCTGCGGTTCGAGAATGCGGTGGTAGCGGGTGATGTGCCACTCATGCCCTCGCACGCCCTCGCGGGTTAGCTCGTTCGGCCAAGTGCGTTCCATGCCAGTCGGTTTGGTGGCGCCGTGAAAATCTATCAGCAGTTTATAGGCCGCCGCATCGCGGGCCGTATCGTGATACCAGTTCGACCATGCCCGGTTGGTGGGCGGCGGGAAATCCACTTTGACGCCGACAACGCCGGCATCCACGGCGCGGCGGAAATAGGCCTTACGGGCCCCCGGATCGGAGACCTCCTTGCTATGAACCCAGAGCCAGATCTTGACGCCCTGGCGTTTGGCGTAATCGCACACGGACGTTAAGGACGCCCAAGGGTCTTTCCAATCGGACCAGCCCTCATCCACAAGATAGTATTCGTAGCCAAGCGACTTGGTCCAATCGACCCATCGATGCTGATCCTCGAATTTCGGCGCACCGACGGCCATCCATTGCCACACCGAGCGTCCGGGGACGATCCAATCGGCATGCGCAAGCACGAAATCCGCCGGCGGATTAAGATTCTGGACCAGGGTCGTATTGACCAACTGCGTAAGATCTCGCGCGACAATGGTAACGCGCCATGGCTGAACCACTTCGTTGTCGCTCGTCCATCCTTGCGGATCATTGGGGAGAAACCCGACAAGCGCTCCGTCATCCGCCTTCTTGAAGGAGAGATCGCCGTAATCCTTAAGCGCCGCCTCGGTAAGCGTCACATATGCCGTTCCCACCTTCGCGGTCAGCGGAAAGCCATAAGCTTGGGTCCCAAGCGCGTTCAGCGTGGCGGTGCGGTAGTGCTGCTCGTAACTGGGGTCGGCGGTTGCAGCCCAGACCGTCGGGTTGCCAGGCAGTTTCCAGGTGGAAAGATCGGCCTCTACCTTGCGCCCCGTCTTGGCCGGCAAACGCAAGCGAACACCGACGCCATCGTCGGCAACATGCAAATCGAGGCTATATTTCAGCCCTTGTGTCGTCACCTGAAATACCGCCACGCGGGCGTGATCGACCGCCTTTGCCTTGGCACCAAAGAACGCATAGCTCTCGTTGACGACGTAGACCTTCGGTTTACCGAGAACGGCCTGGTTGCCGAACACCACGCCATCGCTTCGAACGATCACTTGCGAAGGCGCGAGAACCTCTTTTCCATCCATCAAAACGGAATAGCGAAGCACGCCGTCATCGGCGGACACCTGCGCCTTCACGCTTCCGTCGGGACTGGAGATGACGACAGGAGCGGCATCCGCCGGGGCTAAAAACGGGACGAGCACGGCACTCAACGTCAACGCAAGACACCAGGCCGCGCCCGTGCCTGCCCGATACCCAGGTCCCCGATGCTCAAATAGCATTGCTTTACTCCTGCCATCTGGATTGTCGGCGCGAACGCCCCGGGCGGCATGGAACGCATGACGTCATACCGCGCCGCCCGGGGATACCGAAGTCTTTACAGCGATCCCTTGACGTACGAAACGCTACCGATCGGTTGTCCGCCGCCGACGCTGATCTCCACTTTCGCATCCGGCAGATCCGTCAGGGTAAAGCTAACCACCCTCGTCTCCGCGGCCCGCAAATGAATCCGCTGGAAGCCGCGCAGGCTGCGGATCTCTTCGCCCGAGCCGGAAAGATAAAGCTGAACCACCTCGTCGCCGTCGCGTTTCGAAACATTCTTCACCGTCGCGCTAATTTTCGCGCCTTTGCCGCTCCGTTCCGCCTTCAGATCCGAGTAGGAAAAGCGCGAATAGCTGAGACCGTAACCGAAATTATAGAGCGCCTCACCTTTGAAATAGCGATAGGTGCGCCCTTTCATGGCGTAATCGGTGAAGGCCGGAAGTTGATCGATACTTTTGTAATAGGTCACCGGCAGACGTCCCGCCGGGTTGTTGACCCCGGCCAGGGTCTGGGCGATCGCCGTGCCCGCTTCCTCGCCGCCATACCAGGCATTGACCACCGCCGCCGCATGCTCGGCTGCATAGTTCACGCTGAGGGCGCTGCCGGCGGTCAAGACGACCACCACCGGCTTACCGGTCGCGATGGCGGCTTCAACCAGTTTTTCTTGCGGTTCCGGCAGATCGATGCCTGTACGATCGCCGCCGAAAAAGCCCGGAATCTTCACCGTGGGGTTTTCTTCGCCTTCGAGCGATGAATTCAGCCCAACGAACACCAAAGCCACGTCGCTATCCTCGACCAGGGATCGCGCCTGCGCCAAGGTCGCTTCCTTGGGCGGTATCCAGGTGAGATCGGTGGTGCCTTCCGGTCCGTTTTGGCTCAACTCCACGCGGATGGCATATCGACGTCCACCCTCGAGTGTGAGTTTGGCGTCGGCATTGCGCGAGGTCATCATACCGGCCGGAAGCGCACCCGGAATGGCACCAGGCCCCAGAACCGTATTCACCCCGACATCCTTGCCATCGAGAAAGAGATGAATGTTGCCGCCGCGATTCCACATATGGGTCCGCGCCGCCAGCAAGTATTCACCGCCGGCAGGCGGCGTGAAATAGCCCGTCCAGCGAATCGAATATGTGTTGCCCTTGGTAAGCGCGGATACGGTAGCGTCGCTCGAACGCTGATTGAAGGCGATGCGGGCTTCGGTGCGACGCAACTTCGGTTCGCCCTTGAACTCGAGATTGTCGAAATATTCGGCAACCACGCCATGCCCCTTGCCGTCCGGCAACGTCAAGGTCGAGGAAGATACGGGGACGGGGTTGCTGTCGGTATAGGTTGCCCCAACCGAATATCGCACAGTGGCCTTGGAAAATTGCTGCTGAATTCCTTCCAGCGGCGTCACCTGCTTGCGCGAAATGCCGTTGTAATTTCCCAGCAGCGCCCCGGGGTCATCCGCCGACGGACCAAGAACGGCGATCTTCTTCACCGACGGCTTCAGCGGCAGTATCCCGCCTTGGTTTTTCATCAGCACGATCGCCCTGTTTTCCGCTTCCAACGCCAGTTTGCGATGGGCCGCCGAGTCGTTCTCTGTGATCGGAATCGCGGAAAATGGCACGCGATCGGCTGGATCGAACATGCCCAAACGAATGCGGGCCACAAAAAGTCGCTCCAGCGCGCGGTTGATTTCGGTTTCGCCGATGGTTCCGGCCTTCACCTCATCCACCAGGGCTTTGTATTCATTGCCGCAAGTGAGGTCGGTCCCCGCCTTGACGGCCGCAACCGATGCCGCACCCAGCGTGGCCGTAAATTTGTGATTGCTAAAAATGTCGTCCACCGCACCGCAATCGCTCACCACATAGCCGCCGAAGCCCCACGCATCCCTGAGATGCTTCTGCAGAAGATCGCTGGAGGCGCAACCGGGCACACCGTCGACGGAATTGTAGACGCACATCACCGATTCCGCCTTGCCGTCGACCACGGTGGCGCGAAAAGCCGGCAGATAGGTGTTTTCCAGGTCGTAATCGCTGATGCGGGCATCGAAACCATGCCGTTGCGTTTCCGGACCGCTATGCACGGCATAATGCTTCGGCGTCGCAACGGTTTTCAGGTAACGCGGATCATCGCCCTGCATGCCCTTGACGAAGGCAACCCCCATTTTTCCCGTAAGAAAGGGATCCTCGCCAAAGGTCTCTTGACCGCGGCCCCAGCGCGGATCGCGGAAAATATTGACGTTCGGCGACCAGAAGGTCAGCGCAATGTCGGTCGGCATGATCGCGGCCTGGGCCGTGAACCCGTTGCGCATCGCGTCGTTGTATTTAGCCCGCGCCTCCGTCGAAATGACATCGGCCACACGGTGCATGAGATCGGGATCGAAAGTGGCACCCAAGCCGATCGATTGGGGAAATACGGTGGCATGCCCGTTAGCCACGCCATGCAACGCTTCGCCCCACCAGTTGTAAGCCGCAACGCCCAGGCGCGGAATGGCGGGAGCGCCACTCTGCATCTGCAGAACCTTTTCCTCCAGCGTCATACGTGACGCTAAATCGGCCGCGCGGGCTTGCGGCGACAGGTTTGGATCGAGATATGGTGCCTTTCCGGCAGTCTCGGCCAGGGCCGCCGTCGCGGTGGATAACAAGGCAATAGCAATTACCGTTTCGGTAAGGATCAAAACCCGCATCGATTTTCTCCCGAATTTTTTGCATGGGTTATGTTTGGCGACATGTCGGGTGGCTGCAATTTTTTCCATTGCCGAGCACGACAGGCGGAGTGCAATTACACGCGAGGCCTCAAGGTTGCGGCCTTTGCCGTGAGAGCCAGACGTGCCGAATGCAGTGTGTGTCCGAATTCACCGGCTCCTGCCGCTTCGATTAAAATTTTACCGGGGCGCGTAGCCGACTGAACAATAACCTGTGCCAAACCATTGAACAGCGAGCGTTTCGGCACCTTATCGGCTTCCTGACAGTTGGGATCGCCATTTCCCACACCGATCAATTTGCCGGCTCCATATACATTGAAGACAAGAGCGGAATTCGCCGTCGGAACTGCCCGCCCCTTGCGATCAAGCGCTTCCACCTTGATCAACGAGACATCCTCGCCGTTGGCGGCGATAGTCGTACGATCGGCAGACAGGCGTAAGCTTACTGCTGGCCCCGTAGTTTCGCGTTTTTCGGATAGCACCGTCTTGCCGTCTTTGTATCCGCGCGCTTCGAGTGTGCCGGGTTCATAAAGCACCTTCCATTGTACGTGGCCGAGATGAGGCACCGCTTGACGGCCAAGGCTGCGGCCGTTCAAGTACAATTCCACTTCCTCAAGATTGGAATAGACCCAGACGGATACTTCGTGTCCTTCCTTGCCTTCCCAATTCCAGTGCGGAAACACGTGCAGCGACGGTTCTTTGCGCCACCACGCCGTGTAGTAATAGAAATAGTCTTTCGGAAAACCGCACATATCGACAATGCCGAATTGCGAGCTGATCGAAGGCCATCCGTAGGGCGTCGGCTCGCCGCGATAATCGAAGCCGGTCCAGGCAAATCCGCCCGCCAGCCATTCGCGCGTACCGTAGAATTTCCACCAGTCCTCCGGCGTTTTTCCCCACTCTACTACGCCGTCATAGCTGTTGATGATATTGCGCTTGGGGTCGGACACATATTCGCCACGGGTGGAAATAGCACTGGAGGTCTCCGACCCGACAATCGGGCGCAGCGGATGCCTCTTGTGAAACGCATCGGGGAAGCCTTCGTTGTAGTTGAAGCCGATCACGTCAATCGGCTCCGATACGCCTTTTTCGTTGTCGCCGTTGACTGCCATCGTCACCGGACGCGTCGGATCGAGCTGATGACAAGCCTGCACCATGGTAGCTGCAATCTTAGCCCCTTGCTCGGCCATCTTGTCCTGCAACTGCCACTCTTCGTTGCCGATGGACCAGATTATGATCGAAGGAGAATTGCGATAACGCTTTACCATCAATTCAAGCTGCTGCGCTCCTTCCAAGTTGGAGCTCATCAGCCGTGTTTCGCACATCATCATCACGCCCATACGGTCGCAAGCTTCGACCCATTCCGGCGTGGGCATATTGTGCGACGTGCGAACCGCGTTGCATCCCATTTCGCGCAGAATCGAAAGACGGTAGATCTGCAGGGCGTCAGGCAAAGCCGCGCCTACCCCCGCGTGATCCTGATGATTGCAGGTTCCTTGAATTTTCAACGGCTGGCCGTTAAGAAAAAAACCCTTATCGGCATCGAACACCGCCGTGCGTACGCCAAAGGCGATTTCTTCGCCGTCGCGCCGTTTGTCGCCGGTCTCCACCGTGACGACTGCAGTGTAAAGATTTGGGTCCTCGGGCGACCATAGGCGCGGATTGGCGAGCGCCGCCGCCACGTGAAACGCCGTCGTTCCGCCGGACGGAATCAACCGATCCGGACTTTGCGCGGCGGCAACCGAAGCACCCGCGGCATCGCGAATTGTCCAAACCACTTTGGCAGTGACGGCATTCGGCTCGTGGTTCTCCACAATCGTATCAAGCGCGAGACTTGCCGACGATCCATTCAGCGCCGGGCGCACGGTGCTATCCCATCTGCCAAGGTGGACGGCATCGCTCTTGACAAGCCAGACATGGCGATAGACGCCGGCCCCCTCATAGAACCAGCCGTCGCCGAAACTGGCGTCGACACGCAGAACGATGACATTCTTGCCGCCATAATCGAGGAAATCGGTAAGATCGAAGCGGAACGGCGCGTAGCCGTTAGCGTTGCGGCCGATGAAAGCACCGTTGACAAACACCATCACATCGCGAAAAGCGCCGTCGAATTCTATCCAGACCTGCCTGCCAAGATCTGCGGCGGGAATATCGAACGCGCGCCTATACCATCCGACACTGGTTTGCGGATAACGACGGCCAAGCGGCTTGTAGCCATGCGAGCGCAACAAACTGTCGCCCGTTTGCGTATCGTCTTTGACGAACGGCAATTCGACCGCCCAATCATGGGGAAGATCGAGTGTGCGCCATGCGGAATCGTCAAAACCGATCTTGGCAAATTTGAAATCGCCGGTTTTGGCAAAATCGCCTTGATCGAGACCGAAGCCAAAGTCTTTGGCAGGATCGCTGCCGTGGCCAAAGGCGAACTTCCATCCGAAGTCGAACAAAAGCTGCTCGCGAGGCGCAACCGCATTGCCCTGCGGGGCGGTCGCTGGTTGCGAGCCGCCGGGTCGAAGGCCCGCAAACGCTTGCCCCCCAAACAACACCGGCAGCGATAGAAAGGTTCCCGCGGCAACAACCTCTCTGCGGCTAATTTCGCCCATAACTCCACCCTGCGTGTTTCTTGTCCCGCTTTACGATACCCCGCCGCGAGATCACACAGCAACTCGCCTATGGGCGTAGCGTTCGATGTACGACAAAAATATCGCTTCACATGGAACGCATAGGGAACATACAACTCAAATGCATTTCTTAAACCAATCTATTGCCCATAATCTTCAGGGCCACGCCATAGTCGTGACTTGCCGATGACGGCAGGGCAATATGCAACCCATCGTTGTCTTGCTTGAACGTAAGCGGCGCCGAAGAGCCGACCACCTCAACACGGGCAACATTGGCCTTGGCCAGCGAGGCAATCGACAGTGTCTCGCTTTGCGGCCGCCCCAGAAACATGGCGTAAAGCGCGCCGCATTTGGTGGTAAAACGAATGTCGGCGGCCGTAAACGGATCATCCTTGGTTTCGCCGAACTGTCCGGACGCGACATGCGTGGGACCTTCGCCGGCAATTTTCCAGGGCCGGGTGCCGTAAATGGCCTCGGAGAAACGTCCCATCCAGCCGGCGATACCCTCCACGATCGCCGCTTCCTTCTCGTCGATAGAACCGTCGCCGCGCACCGGGATGCTAAGCAGAAGATTGCCATTCTTGGCGACGATATCGCACAACCGGTGAATCACCGCCGAAGCGTCTTTGTATCCGTTCCGCTCGTAAAGCGGCCGGCTGTAGTGCCAATCGCCAAGGCAGGTATCGGTCTGCCAGGGGTGGGGTTCGATATCGGCGCGAAAACCGCGCTCCACGTCTTCCACCACCGCTGCGCGGCGCGCTGCCGGCAGGTTTTTTGTATTGATTACCGCTTCCAACTTGCCATGCCATTTGATCGACGCGTTGTAGAAGTGCGCGGCGATGTCGAGGCCGGCCTGTCCGAGCGGCAAGTCGAAATTGTCGAAATAAATCAAATCCGGTTTGTAGCTGTCGATCAAATCCTTGCAGCGCAGGAACCACTGTCGCACGAAAGCGGGATTGGCCGCGGGCGGGTTCTCGTCCCAGTGTCGATCGTGTTGTTGATGCCATTCGTCGGCGGCGGCGATGGATGAAATCCCGTCCGGCATGGGCATCGTGCGGCCGCAATAGAGTTCCTGCGGGTCGAGCCCTTCCCACCACTTTCCCTTTCCCATTGCCTTGGTGAGCTTGAACGCATCATAGCGTTCGCCCTTGCGAAGGCCTTCCGGATCGTAGCCGTAAGCCGTCTGCAGCCAATGCCACGCGTGGGCGGAATGGTTGGATACACCGAATTTAAGGCCGCGCGCACGCGCCGCCTTGGCGAACATGCCGATAAGGTCCTTCTTGGGGCCGATGCGGGTGGCATTCCAGGAATGGAATTTCGAGGCGTACGTATCGAAATTGTCGTGATGATTGGCCAGGGCCACGAAGTACTTCGCACCCGCTTTTTTATAAAGATCGAGCAAAGCTTCGGGATCGAACCGCTCCGCTTTCCAGGTGGGAAGAATGTCCATGAACCCGGTGTCGGCCGGATGGCCGTAATGCTTCAGGTGATGTTCGTATTGCCCATTGCCCTGCATATACATTTGGCGGGCGTACCAATCGCCGGCTTCGGGAACGCATTGCGGCCCCCAATGCGCCCAAAGACCGAATTTGGCATCCCTATACCATTCCGGGGCCTGATAGCCGGAGATCAACGACTCCCAATTCGGATCGAACGGCCCGCCGGCAATTTCCGTCAGCCCGTCGGCTTTCGCCATCTTCGGCAAGCTCGCCGCCAGCCCCATTGCAGCCGCGCCCTTGAACAATGTCCGTTTTGTGATCCCGGTCATATCGTTTCACTCCCAATCCAATATCGCAGCCGCTAAGCCAAATTTTTTCCCAGGATCTTCAGTGCGACACCATACGCGTGGCTGGCCCGCAGCGGAACATTGATGTGGAGGCCGTCCTTGTCTTGTCGAAATGCGAGCGGCGCTTTTTCACCGACCACTTCGATCCGGTTCACCTTGGCAAAAGCCAAGCTCTTCAGCGTGATTGTTTCCGTTTCCGGCTTGCCAAGCGTCATGGCATAAAGCGCACCGGCCTTGGCGGTAAAGCGGATGTCTTCCGCCGTGAAGGGTTTAATCTTCTGTTCGCCGAACTGGCCGGAAACGACTTGCGTGGGGCCCTCTCCCGCTATCCGCCACGGCCGCGTGCCGAAAATGGCTTCGGAAAAGCGCGTCATCCAGGAGGCGATGCCTTCGACGATCGCAGCTTCCTTTTCGTCGATCGAGCCGTCGCCGCGCATCGGCACGCTCAGCAAAAGATTGCCGTTCTTCGACACCACCTCGCACAACCTGTGAATGACCGAAGCCGCGCTCTTATAGCTGTTGTCTTCATAAATCTTCTGACTGTAGAACCATTCGCCGAGACAGGTGTCCGTTTGCCAGGGCAGCGGCTCGATGGCCGAGCGGTAACCGAGTTCCACATCTTCGACGACGGCCGGACGGTGCTGCGGCATCGCATTTTTGATGGTAATCACGCCATTCTGCTTGCCGTGCCATTTGATCGACGAATTGTAGTAATGGGCGGCAATATCGAGGCCGGTTTGGCCGAGCGGCAAATCGAAGTTGTCGAAATAGAGCAGATCCGGCTGGTAACTGTCGATCAAATCCTTGCAGCGCAGAAACCAATTACGCACGAAGGCGGGATTGTCGATCGGCGGATATTCGTCCCAAATACGGTCGTTCATTTCGTGCCATTGCTGCAACGCGTCGATCGAAGAGATTCCGTCCGGCATCGGCATAATGGGCTTACCGTATAGCTCCCGCGGATCGAGACCTTCCCACCATTTGCCCTTGCCCATCGCCTTGGTGAGTTTGAAAGCGTCATAACGCTCGCCCTTACGCGGGCCTTCGGCGTCATAACCATAGGCCGGCTGAAACCAATGCCAGGCATGGGCCGAATGATTGGTGACCGCGAATTTCAGCCCCTGGGCACGTGCCGCCTTGGCGTAGATGCCGACGACATCCTTTTTCGGTCCGACCCGCATCGAATTCCAAGGCTGGTATTTGGAATTCCAGGAATCGAAATTGTCGTGATGGTTCGCCAGGACGGCAAAATATTTCGCTCCCGCCCTTTTGTAGAGAGAGAGCTGCTCCTCCGGGTTCCACTTCTCGCCCGTCCATTTCGGCAAATAATCGATGAACCCGGTATCGGCCGGATGGCCGTAGGTCTTTACATGGTGCTGGTAAGCGGACGATCCTTGGATATACATCATGCGGGCATGCCAATCGCCGGTGGCGCCGACACATTGCGGCCCCCAATGCGCCCACAAACCAAACTTCGCATCGCGAAACCAATCCGGAACCTTGAAGCCGCCAACCAGAGACTCCCATGTCGGAGCGAACGGCCCACCGGCGATTTCCGCTGGCCCTTCGGCTTTTGCCGTCTGCGGCAGACCCGCCGCAAGACCCAATGCAGCCGCGCCCTTGAACAACATCCGCTTGGTGATCTCTGTCATATCGGTTTCCTCCCAATTCGATCTGGCCGCGGTTCCGACCGCGGTCGACCATTGATTTTGGCGGGCAGTATACGCCCGACACAACCGCACAAGAATAGCCAGTATTTGCATTATGATGGATATCCTTATCCTCGCGACAGTGTGATCGGACCGACGCGGGGCCGTTTTGGGATTTCGGCGTCCGCTGGGGGGGGGCATAAAGGTGTACCTTCCAACCGGAAGAGCTCACGGGGGGTATGTACATCTGACTTTGGCAGCGATCCGTTCACTGCGCTCCCCCCCCCCTGCCGGGACAGATCAAAATCCTCCATGGCGTATTTCATTGCCCCCATCTACTGCTATACAATACATGGCCGCCATTGCGAACGCGCCCAGCACATACGCCCGATGCCGCGGCAATGACCGGGGAGTGACCGCAGCGACCATGCAGCACCGCAGATCCAAAGACCATGAGCCAATGGGCCGGTATCCGAACGTATCGCGACGCGATGCCTTGCAATGGGGCGCAACCGGTTTGGCTGGTGCTACTGTCGCGCTTTCGGCAAATGGCTACGCCCAAGAAGTTGCACCCAGTTACACCCTTGGACTCGAAGGCGGACAGCTTTGTATCTACGCCCTCGGTAACCGGGCGATCCGCGTTCGCTTCGCACAAAGCCACGCGCTCCCGCCAAGTCCAATGCTTCTTTCCGGCAAAGGGGTGTCTTTTACGGGGCGAACGAGAACAAGGGATTCCGAGACCCTTGTCCTGCCGCATATCAGATGCACGGTCAAAACAAACGACGGCACTCTTACCTTTTTCGATGCAACGGGAAAAACGATTCTGAGCGAATTGCCGGGTGCCCGCCGCCTTGCGCCCTCGACCGTCCATGGCGAAGCCACCTTCGTCGCTTCGCAAGGTTTTTTCTCACCTTCCGACGAACGGTTGTACGGGACCGGCCAGTTCCAAGACGGCTTTCTCAATCTGCGTGGCCTCAGCAGACGCCTCACCCAGGTGAATACGCAAATCAGCCTGCCCTTTCTGCTCTCGAGCAAAGGCTATGGTCTGTTGTGGCACAATGCGGGGATGGTTGACCTCAATCCGGGTGACCGGACGGTTGTGCCGGAAAGAGTGGCCTATGACGCCAAGGCCGCAGCCGTTAGTGTCACGACTACGGCGGGGGCTGCCAACATTACCCGTAATCTCGCCGCGTTCGAACGAACGTTCGACGTACCGCAAAACGGCCGTTACGGCTTTCAGCTCGATGTCGGCCAAGCGATGGCAAACAAGCATTATGTCGAAATCGACGGAGTCGCGGTGGTCGATGCCGCCTCGCTCTGGCTGCCGCCGACCACAAGTTTTTTTGCCGAACTATCGGCCGGGCCGCATACGTTGCGGATCATCGGCGATTCCAAGGATCGTCCGTCTCTGCGCTTTGCCCTGGTGCGCGATGCTACCGTTCTGCGTTCGCCCGTCGCCGATGCCGTCGATTTTGTGGTGATTGCCGGACCGTCTGCGGAGGATATCATCGCGGAATACCGGCGGCTGACGGGACAGGCCCCCATGATGCCGAAATGGGCCTACGGCTATATCCATTGTCGCGAGCGCTACAAATCCTCGGAAGATATTCTCGCCAATGTACAGGAATTCCGTAGACGGAATATCCCGATGGACGTGATTGTTCAGGATTGGCAGTATTGGGGAAAATACGGCTGGAACGCCATGCGCTTCGACGAGGCGGACTACCCAAATCCGAGGGCCATGATCGCCGATCTGCACGGGATGAAAACGCGATATATGCTCTCGGTATGGTCGAAGATTGATCCAAAGAGCGATTTGGGAAAAGCCCTGGCCGTGCGGGGATGCTTTATTCCCGATACGACATGGATCGACTTTTTCGACACGCGCGCCGCCGATCTTTATTGGGGGGCAATGAGCCATCGTTTGCTGTCGCTTGGCGTGGATGCCTGGTGGCAAGACGCTACGGAACCGGAAAACGACGACCTTGTCGGACGAAAAACGGCTGCAGGCCTGGGCGAGAAAGTTAGGCTGCAGTACCCGCTGCAAGTCAACCGAACGGTCTATGAAGGTCAACGACGAGATGCTCCGGACCGCCGTGTGATGATCCTGACGCGAAGTGCCTTCCCCGGTCAGCAGCGCTTCGCTTCGGCCACATGGTCGGGCGACATCGGTTGCGATTGGGATACGCTCAAGCGACAGATTCCCGCCGGCCTGAACATGATGGCCGCGGGGTATCCCTATTGGACCGTCGATGCCGGCGGTTTTTTCCGCCCCGGAAATTCGCAATATACCGATCCGGCGTATCACGAGCTGTTTATCCGGTGGCTGCAATTAGCCGTTTTTCTCCCCTTGATGCGTGTGCATGGCTATCAAACCCAAACCGAGCCATGGCATTACGGCGAGGCGGTCGAACGGCAGGCGCGCGCCTTGATCGAATGGCGATATCGTCTGCTTCCCTATATCTACAGCACCGCCGCCG
>WSSedL1CaDRAFT_10000703_pt1 | contig 22560 bp, 12 predicted proteins | sample WetSurSL1Cattail_FD_9464 | JGI IMG/M metagenome (IMG submission 9464)
GTATTATGGCACAACAAAAAAGTATTCTAAAATTACAAGGAACCATTGGCGGAATTACGTTCTACAAATCACAAGATGGTTATCTGGCCCGGGAAAAGGGTGGCGTGGATGCTTCCCGAATTGCCAATGATCCGGGATTTGCCCGAACCCGTGAAAATGGCGCTGAATTCGCGAATGCGGCTTCAGCAGGAAAGTTATTGCGTGATGCCGTTCGTGTATTAGGCAAAGATGCATCGGATGGACGTGTAACCGCAAGGCTTACTCAGGTTATGGCGCAGATCAAAAACATGGACGAAGCCAATGCCAGAGGCGAACGAAGCGCAGCTGAAGGCATGGCAAAGGCCGAAGCTAAGTTATTGTTGAAAGGGTTTAATTTCAACGTCAATTCTGTTTTGGGAGCTGTTTTGTACAGCCCGTATCAAGTGAATATCGCTACCGGTGAAATCAGTATCGCTTCGATCAATCCACAAAATGACATCAACATTCCTTCCGGAGCTACTCATATCATTTTCAAAGGTGGTTGTGCAAGTATTGATTTTTCAACAGGAGATTCTGAAATTGCAGTTTCTGACCCTATTCGTGTGGCAATAAATGCTGCGACTCAACCTCTCTCCATCAAACCTGCAGCTGTTCCTGTTCTAGCTGGAATCAAGTTTGTGTTGTTATCGATTGATTTTATACAATCGGTAAATAATGTAGATTATTCGTTGAATAACAATGCTTACAACGTGTTGGCTATTGTTGAAGTTGTTTAATTGTAATTAAGTTTAAGCCATGGAAAAAGTGAATAATGCTACTGTAAGTAATCCTAACGAAATGAACGTCGTACAACGAGTGAAAGCTCCAACTCCAAAGTTTTTCAAAATTTTGCGCACAATTGGTTTAACGTTGGCGACAGCCGGTGGAGCTCTTTTAGCAGCTCCAATTGCATTACCCGCTGCTGTGATCTCTGTTGCCGGTTACGTTGCACTGGCGGGTGGTGTAATGACTGCAGTAAGTCAAACAGCTGTTGATACTACCAATTCAAAAACAGCAGAAAATGAAGCTCCTTGAAACAACCACTAATGGCAATGTGTATGCAGGTACTTGTGGCGGAATGTTACTGTCTGTTTTCAGTAATGTATTTGTAGAAGATCTGGTGCGCACAGTTGTTTTAGCCTTTGTAGGTGCTGTTGTTAGTTTTGTTGTTTCGTTGGTTTTGAAGAATTTTATCCGGCGTAAGAATCGCTAAAAAACTACTACTTTCCGGTGTGGTAACCTTTTGTAGTAGTATGGCCTCCCTCAAAAAAGGGAGGCTTTTTTATGCATATAATACTATAAAATCACCATCGGGATAGATTTATGAACTTTTTCAAGTCTAGTTATATGCACCCACCATTCGGAAAACGGGAAATAACTTTTGGGGCCGTCCCATCGAGCCCGAAAAAAGTTATTCTCGTTTTTCCGCTGGAAGTAATTAGTATAAAACCAGAAAGATCAAGAAATTCAGTTACAATAATCAATTATTGGATGCTTATAAAGCAACATTTAAAACTCTATATGAGTACGAACGCCAAAAGCGTGTACCGGGCCTCTGTCTTTATTATAGCCTGGATTTACAATAAATTGATAGTCGGGACTAAACCATATAGGATAATTTTTTACTTTCAAAGAGTAGTATAGTTCAGTTATCATTTCGGGTTGATAATTCAGGTGACCATCACCAATAATAAAGCCGTAACCTCCCGCTTTTAAATAATCCCGGTGGTCGTTGGATAATCCGTTTGCCAGAAAGGCAAGCCCCAGTTTATCGTCATTCCGTTTCCAAAGGCTTCCATTGAGTTGAACGCCAAGACTAAGAGCTCTGTCAATTTCGGTAAAAGCCCATGTTTCGTTCCGACCATCGTTCCAACTTGAGCGTAAGAACAAACCTACATTCTCATTTATATTATGTTCGATATTAATGCCAAAACCAAATTTTGTACGCCCTACTGCATGGGTGCTGTCAATGGCAGGAGCTGAGTTTTGTGCTGTCCCCCATGCCAAGGCTTCTTTATAATTTCCCATTCCGCCCATAGTAATAAACGACATTAAACGAACAACCCCCGTTTGATTGCCTATTTTATATTGGTGTTCAAACTCAATGGCTTCGGAGTTAGCATGTAAAATATCTTTATCCATGACTGGCCCATTGGCAGTAGTAGGAACCATTACCGACGATAAGCGCAAAGCCCATTGAGGTTTTACCAGTTCGGCAACCACTCCAGAAGTATAACCACGGGTATCGGCAGGGTAATCCCATGCGCCATTACCCATCAGTGCCCAATTGTAAAACTGCGTGCGTGGGTCGTGACTGAATTTATTGTCATCAAAGAAATCCAATACGCTGAATTTTCCCATTGCTACGGAAATATATGAAACCGGCATGTTTGTGGCTAACTGATTGGCATCATCTTCCATTTTTTGTGTTTCTGTGGACAGGGCAAATATTTGTTTCAAAAATAATCGGGCAGTATATATTTTCGGAGTTGCATCGCTTACCCGATACACTTCTCCGTTTACAAAACCCGCAATTCCACGAGCTTGGGAAAAACCACTTCCTCCACCCATTTCGGCATTGTAATAAACCGAAGCACCTTTCCAAAGTTTAGCACCCAGACTTAATGTCGCAGTTACCGAAACAGGAGATTCTACGCTTGAACTAAGGCTGTTGAGCCCTGAATAACCAGCTTTAAAAGCGGGGTGATACTGATATATGGTTGTGTTCTGAAAATGGAAATTCCAGTTTTGCGTACTGTCATTCTTGTTACTTGCAGTTGCAAAAGCAGAGAATGTCAATGTACATAAAAGAAGTAAATTAATTTTTAGTTTGAAAGAAGTCATTTTATATCCTCCTGAATTTTAGTATTGATATAAAGAGAGTAAGATTGTGCATCTTACTCTCCTAGAAAACTATTTAATATTGATTATAACCATTGATTGAATTTGCGGATATACCAGTTCTTTACAAATTGGGTTAGCAAGCAATAGCAAGTTAGCATTGCAACCAAGAATGGGAAATAAATCAACGGCAGCGGTTGTAGTTTCAATGCAGCTGCAAATGGTGTAAACGGAATAAGAATACCAATAATCATTATCAACGAAGTTAAAGCTACTACCGGAGCTTTTGCCCAACTTTGGATAAATGGAATTCTCCGTGTCCGTATCATGTGAACAATAAGCGTTTGCGACAACAAGCCTTCGATAAACCAACCCGTTTGAAACAAACTTTGGTGTTCGGGCGAATTGGCTTTGAAAAAGAAGAACATCAATGCAAATGTGGCATAATCGAAAATAGAACTGATAGGACCGATAAAAATCATGAATCGTGATATGCCGGAAGCATCCCATTTCTTCGGTTTTTCGATAAAATCAGCATCCATGTCATCCCAAGGTATCGACACCTGCGAAATATCATACAATAAATTTTGAGCAAGAATCTGTACGGGTAACATGGGCAGAAATGGTAAGAATGCACTGGCTCCTAACATACTGAACATATTCCCAAAGTTACTGCTGGCGGTCATTTTAATGTATTTGATAATGTTGCCAAAAGTTCTACGACCATAAATTACCCCCTTGCGCAATACCATCAAGTCTTTTTCCAACAAAATAATATCCGCACTTTCTTTGGCAATATCCACGGCAGTATCTACCGAAATACCAACGTCAGCATCTCTTAATGCGGCTGCATCATTAATGCCATCACCCATAAATCCAACGGTATGTCCCATTCCTTGCAGCACTTTTACAACGCGTGATTTCTGAATGGGGCTAAGTTTTGCCAAAATGGCAACATCTTTAATTTGCAATTGCAGTTCTTTATCGGTCATCGATTCTAAATCGCTACCGAGTAAAACCTTAGTATATGAAATACCAACATCACGACAGATTTTCTTGGTTACTGTTTCGTTATCGCCAGTGAGTACTTTCACACTAACACCTAATTTTTGCAACGCTTCAATGGCTGTAGCTGCCGAAGGTTTTGCAGGGTCGAGAAATCCAATAAAACCAGTAAGCACCATGTCTTTTTCATCTTCTATCGAATAAGTCAGTGCTCTTTCGTCAAATTCCTTGATAGCTACCAATAGTACCCGCAATCCTTCTTTGTTGAGTTTTTTGGACGTGCTCAGAATTGTTTCACGAACTTTTTCATCCATCCGAATGATATTATCCGTTTCGATATGCAGTTCTTTATCTTCTCCCGGATCAAAAGCATGGGTGCATAAATTGAGCATTTCTTCTACCGCACCTTTGCAAATCAACAAATGTTTGCCGTTGGCTTGTTTGAGCACTACCGACATTCTGCGTCTATGAAAGTCGAAAGGGATTTCATCTACTTTGGTAAAAGATTCTTCAACTTTTAGATAGTCATATAGCTCCACATGTTCCAAGACTGCTACATCCAAAAGGTTTTTTAAACCGGTTTGATAATAACTGTTGAGGTATGCCCATTTCAATACTTCTTCGTCTGTATCTCCAAAAATATTCAAATGCCTTTCCAATACGATTTTGTCCATGGTCAGCGTACCCGTTTTGTCGGTACAAAGCATATCCATAGCACCAATATTCTGAATAGCATTCAACCGTTTCACAATTACTTTTCGTTTGCTCATGTTTACCGCTCCTTTTGCAAGGTTGGCGGTCACAATCATGGGGAGCATTTCTGGAGTCAAACCCACGGCGATAGCCACTGCAAAGAGCAATGCCTGCAACCAGTCGCCTTTTACAAATCCGTTGATAAGGAAAACCAACGGCACCATAATCAACATAAAGACAATAAGCAAGTAGCTTACCTTTTTAATTCCTATATCGAAACTTGTTTCTGCCCGTTTGCCTACAATGGATTTGCTGAGCGAGCCGAAATAAGTCTGATTTCCTGTTGTAACCACCATAGCAGTAGCCGTACCACTCACCACATTTGTTCCCATGAAACAGATATTGTCCAATTCGAGTACTGATTTCTGTTCCACATTGTCAATCGCGATATTCCTTTTTTCCACTGGTAACGATTCACCTGTGAGCATCGACTGACTGATAAATAAGTCCTTGGAGAGTATCACCCGACAATCAGCAGGAATCATGTCACCAGCCGAAAGAAAAATCGTATCACCGGGAACAAGTTCTTTTATGTCAACTTCTATTTTACCTGCTTCATTGCGCAAAACGGTAGCTGTGGTTTTCACCATGGTTTTCAATTGCTCTGCTGCTTGATTGCTTCGGTATTCCTGAAAGAAACGGAGTAACACGCTTACCGTAACCATGATACTAACCATGATAACCGTTTTGTAGTCTTTCTCTCCTGGATTGGCAAGCCAAACATCTATCACGAAAGAGATAGAGGCAATCAAAACCAAAATGCCAATAAAAGGATTGATAAATGCCTGTACCAACTGGCTGTACCACGACGGAGCTTTTTCGTGGTGTACTTCATTCATGCCGTAGGTTTCCAGTTTGTTTTCTACTTCTTCTTCGGTTAGTCCGTTGGCATTGCTTTCCAGTTGAGTGAAAAGGAGGTCGTTGTCGCAACGGCTGGCGGCTTTTAGTCGGGTAGCTGCTACTTCGGTGAAGCCATTGGCATTGTTGCCGGTGTTTGTTTTATTTTTTTGATTGAATAATGTCATCTTAGTATAGTTTTATTGAAAAATGATAACTTATCTCAGTCATTATCACAATGACTGCTGTGCTTAAGTTGATACATTAAGCTTCTGATGGCTTGTGCTGTATCATTCAAGGCAGGGATTCGCTGACACGAATATAAGTTCAATAATTTACGGGGAAAAGCCGGACTGACTATGGATTGTTTGTAAATGCACACAAACAGAACAGCCCGGATAGAGATGTACTAAGAATCAGGGTCGATTAATCGATCCTTGACAGCGAGAATAAATTTGCGTTGATAATAAAATCGTTTCCGGCTGAATATACAGCACACGGAAAATTTGGTAAGTGTTGTCATGTGCACCTCCTTGTTTTTAGGATATAAACAAGGTACGGACACACGGAGTGGGAACCTTGCTATATCAGGGTTGATAATTTTGTACTACTCGCAGGGCCTTCGTCCATTTTCTTTTTAATTTTTGATTTCGGCGCAAAAGTAGTTCTTTTCTTTTATAAAACAAGCAAGTCATGAAATTTAGGATGAGAATAGGTTGTAATGAGCATAGTAATAAAATATCAGATATTTGATTACAAGTTAGTTATCGGTGCGCAGATAGACAAAGAATAGAACAATAAAAAGTTTTGATTTGTGACAAACTTGTTATTATTTACTGATATGTAAGGTTTCTTTTCGTTTGATGGACTTAATTGGGGTAAACTCGTCGCAGGAGCGAAGGCAACCGCTGGAAATGGGTGGGAGAATGGCATGGGTAGGAACGAAAGAATGGAACATGTGGAGTGAGAAAGGAGCTACTTATGCCGCGGGGTGCTGAGGTGGCTGCATGAATGCAGGCATAATGGAGTGTAGGGATTCGGAGTTAGGTACGAACGTAGTTCCTGAAGCGCAATGGAGCCGGAATAAATGCACCGACCGCAAGCACATGAAATAATAAACGATTGCCTGAAGCGACTGCAACAACTACAGGGCGGTGGGGAATATTGAGGTTTAAATCAAATACTTTCATAAAGTATTTTGGCACTCTAGGGGTTCAATACAAACCCCTGGAGTGCCAAAATGTTTTGTATCCACTGTCCCCATTGGAAAATCTGTTATGGTTTTCATTGCTGCCTGAAATTGATCTCAATGAAAATTATAAGTGGTTTTCGGGGCTTTATTCTCGGGTTGGCGATACGCCTGAAAACGCACCGAATTAGGTGAGATTACTTTCCGCTCTGCCTTAAGGCGATTAATGGGGCTAACTCGAAGCAGAAATGAAAAACATACCATTGGAAATGCGTTGGAAAAGGGCTTGGGGAAAACGTAATGAATGAAGCTTGCGAAATGGAAATGAGTATTTCCCGAAGCCGCGGGGTGCTGAAGTGTATGATTGGAATGAAAGTGTAATGCAGTATCAGGGGTCAGCGTGAGGAACGAATGCAGCTCCTGAAACGTAATGGAGCGAAAATGGAAATCACATACTGCAAGCACATGGCAAACAAATAACTACATGTTTTTTATTTTCTGCACAACTGATGGGTGGTGGGGAAATCTTGAGGCTCTTCGGGCAGCGCAGCGGGGCAAAGCGTTGATTTTGTGCGGCTATTATACATAATTAGGTTATGGGCTTCCCTATTGATTTGCTTTCGGGCAAGGGAACGACCATAACTACATGTTATGTATAATAGCTTTGGGGTTGTTTTTTTTCTGGCGCAAGTGCAGCGCGGTGGTGGCGGTTGGAGTGCAAACGTCTTTTTTGCTATTCTGCAAAAAGTGTGACAGAAAAAAACAACAGCAGGGTTGATTGTGCGGAGGCAGGCAAAAAGACTGTGCAAGCCCTGCGCTTCGACAGGCTCAGCGGCCGTCAGGCTAAATGAGCTGGCGAGAAAGGGTGAGGATTTTTGGCGGCTGATGGTTGCCCTGCGGAGCTACCAGTAATTAACTTACAGGCAAAGCCTGACCGTTTTTATTTAAGCCTGTATGTTTTTTTTCTGGATCCAATTGATGTACAGATAACTGCAATACCTGATTTTACTTTGTCTAATCTCAGTATTGGTTTATTTTATTGACTCACTCATATACAATCTAATTGAAATAGCATATGCAATAAACCCCTTTTATCGGGGTATATTGCAATCAAAATTTAACATGGATACTCGTGTATAGCCCTGAAATAGTTTTACAAAAAGGTAAAAACAATACAGGATTATATACGACTTTCTAATTAGTGAGAAAATTCTTTTATAATACCGATTAGTCTTTGTTTTTCGTTTGACTCATTCGTTTTAAATCTATACAACGGGATATTGTTTGATTGCAAAACCCGATTCTTGATTTTATCATGTTCAGCTTGTTTTTTATCTTGTTCGTGAAATTTGATGCCATCTACTTCAAGAACAAACAGTTTTTCTTTAGATACTTTATTGTAGAACAGAAAATCCACATGTGCCAAGGGATGAAGGATATATCTTCTTTCTTCAGTACTGAATGTATCGGGCACATTGACAAGATTCCCAAGTCTGGTATGCATGGAATATCCGATATAACCATAATCCTTCAGAACTTCATTGATAAGATCACACATCAACAATTCTGTTTTATGATCTTTCGGACGTTCCCTATATTTGGATAATAATATATTTGAATATTCTGAGTACAGTACATCAAATACTGATGTTACGGTTGAATCATGGGTTATTTCTGAACCATAGAGATATTCGGCGTACTTAATAAAATCAGTGATGGTATTATTTGTTGAATGATAGACTTTATCTGCAACAACAGCAGTTACTTTGTTTTTGCCTCTTGAGATAGCAACATTCAGTAGTTTATCATTGGTGACAAAATCATAAAGTCTGTTCTCAACGTTATTTGGGTCTTTATCCAATGAATTTACAACAAAAGAAAGAATGATTTCCTCTTTTTGTCTACCCTGAAACTTATGAATGGTATCAGCTTCTATCCGGTCAGTAGCAAATTTATCTGTAATAAGATTTGCCTGATACCGAAATGGTGAAATGATTCCTATACTTTTAGAGCTATTGTCTTTCAGAATATTCTCTAATTCATCAATTTCACGTTGGTTATACAACCCACTACCGTTGGGGTTGCGTCTTGCATGATTACCGGGCACTGTTTTGATTATTTCAATATGATTTCCTGTATTCTTAGTCATAGCCACCAGTTCTCCATCATAAAACATCTTGTTGCAGAAGTTTATGATATCCGGAGCACAGCGGTAGTGTTCTTTCAGTAAAGTAGTATGAACGTCAGGCATAACATTTTTTACTGATTTTAGTATTGAATTAGATGCGTATTGATACGATACCGGAACATCATATTCTTTAGCTAAATGTTCTGATTGTGAAAACAGACTTTCTTCATCTATTTGCTGAAGTTGTCTCGAATCGCCTACTACAACCAGATTTTTGGCACAACTTATAGCCAATGTACTGCTTAATAAGTCGCCTTGCGATGCTTCATCAATAATCAGGTAATCGAATGTGAAACCCTTGGGCGCATTATTCAGTAATGACTGCGACGTGCTTAAAACAATAGGATATCTGTAAAGGAAATTTTCAAAGTCATGTTTATAGGTCTCGACACTAAATACTTTACTATCTTGTTTCTGATAATGCTTATTGATGTGATTTTCCAATAATTTACGAAAGAGCGATTTGAGCTCCTTACTTACCTGTTCTTTATTATGGCTCTTCAGGAATTCCTTATTGGATGCTATTTTATTGGAAAACTCACTGATTCGGGTCTGATAGTACAGTTTTTCTGCGTTTCGTAGAAGCACATTTAAGTCTATGGACACAAACTTGATTCTGAACTTGAAATTCAACATCCATCGTTCAAAGAATCCTAATTTCCGGCTGTCTTGCAGACGGATAATTAAAGACATGTATTTGCTTGAAGATAATTTTTGATTGATAATGATTGCCTCATCAGAAAAATTGTCGTAATGCCTTTGTTCGTTTAATATTTCAATGAGTTGAGATTCGAGTACATAGGTTTCCACTTCCATATCCTGAATCTTTTTCATCAGAACACTCAGTTCATCAATTCTCTTATGGTCATTTGATGTTATGGGGTGTTCTTTCTGTTCCAGAAAATCGGTTAGTTCTTCACTTCGGTCGTTTTCAAAAAACTCCAGCACATTGGATCTTCTTCCCAAACTGGCAGCAATAAATGCCAGATGTTCTTCCTCTAGTTTTTCGTAGATATTATCAATGGCTGTATTGTTGTTCGAAATGACGGCACAATTCTTACCAGCATAAATGATACTGGCAATCAGATTTAGTATGGTTTGTGTCTTACCCGTACCCGGAGGACCTTCAATAACAGAAATATTGTTTTTCAGAGCTGCATCTATAGCTTTCACCTGGCTTTGATTAAAGTCGAATGGCAGCATTATTTGACACTTATGATTGTTGGGCTTAGATTTTCCCTGCAAATAATCAATAAGCACTGAATTTGATAATTCAGTGCTTATACGTTTATAGTTTTGCGACAAAAATAACAGCGGACTTTCTTTTTCTGCAATGGTTCCGGCATATTCGGCAAGCTTTGTAAAGTAGGTGAATATGTCCCTGTACTTGTTGCTTCTCAATTCAATCTTTTGTGTTAAAATAGTGCTTGTACTTGCATATACGCGGTAAAAGCCTTTTTCAAATAGCTCAAGCCTGATTGCATCTACTTTTACATTATTAGCATAAACATCCTGTTTTTCGATATCAATATTCCTTACTTTATGGAGGATCCGAACGTTTTCTTCTTTATAGAAAAATTTTTTATCCGTACCTTTGAAATAGATGTCATAACCAGCAACATTTCCATAATTTGATGCTTCAAACATTGAAGAAATAGACATACTTTTTTCTTCCCATTCATGCTTTTTATTACTAAAAAGCTGAATAGCTTGATTTTCTTTGTCTATTTCTATCTTTCGACCCATTTTATCTATCAAACACGTCTTGTTAAAAATGATTATTTGAGAGTGATTTACATTTTATTTTCGCATTCAAGCTCAGCGTTCCAAGAGATTACTACGAACTGAACAGTTAAGAAAATACCACCCGTAGGTGTGGATGTTTTTCTTAGCCTGTTTGTTCTACCCTTGGGGCTATGTTTTTGCGAACAAAGTGGCGGAATGACGAAGACCGCTTTACCTATTGGGTTTAAACCTGCGTGGGCAGGCATATATAAGGCTATTTCAAAAGCAGTGCTATTTGCTCTTTTATTGTCTTGTCGTTCGGGTATTTTAATATCAGCTCTTCTATTTTTCGGAGAATTTTATCATCAATTTTGTTTGCAATTTTATAGTCTTTAATTTTTTGTGGATTTTTCAACTTCAGTTTTTTACACAATGCGTATGTCATTATGTTTGGAACAGAAACAATAAATTTATGTTCCAAATCTAACTCATTCTCGAATCCAAAACCACTTCGGTATAAGGTATCAAAGAATTCACACATATCAGGAGAGGTAACAAATAATCGATCTGAATTACATATTTTTAAAAACTGTTGATATTGTAAGATATAATAACCTGCAATATCAAGTTCATCAAAACAAATAACTCTTTCATGAAGTTTCTCTCTTTGAAAAAGATATTGTTCTAAAGTTCCTTTTTTGTTCTCTTTTCTACTAAAAGTAAGTAATATCGTTTCTAAATCATCTATTGATACACACCATGGATATAGATCAGATTCATTTTTGTCTAATAATAGCCCTAAATCACATTGGATTTGTCCAAATCTCTCTTGTGTTATAATTATCGAATAAACTTTACTTACTTTTTTAGTAGATATTGATTCAATTATATTCTTATTTTTATCTGTTATTTCAATGATATCTTTATCCCAAATAGCATCTTCAACTTCTTTACATTGTCTATATCCATCCTGAATCGACATTTTGAAATCTCGCTTTATTTTATCAAATGCAGGCTCAAAATCACCTAATGGTTCTTTGTACTTATTTGATTTGCATTCTACAATTAATGCCAAATCTCCAGATAGAATCAATAAATCTTTTTCATTATCATTTTTATTGATGTAGTAATTTGAGTAACGTTTATATTTGGTATCTCTAAAATAAGAATCAAAAAGCTTTTGAGACTTTGTTTCCAAATAATTGCTTCTTGACTTTGAAGCTATATTTATATTTTTTGATTCACACACCGTGAGAAGAAAGTAATAGATTGCAATAGCTAACTGTGGATCAAAAGGCAAATAAAAATTATAATTATCTAACGTTATAATTGGCTTTGACCACAAAGGATTCTGAGTACAATAATGTATATTGTTAGTATCCCCAATTTTACTTGAAAAGTATGTAAGAAACTTACTAAGTTTTTCTTTGACGTTATAATTTATATCGTTTCTTTGGAATGAAATTTCTTGTGTCAAGCTATATGGCAGAAACAGATTACCACTCTCAGACCAACAAGTAATACCATCTTTACTCTTATTTACATGCTGACTTGAAAATTTTTCATGTGTTTCAATAAATTTATTTTTTGCTGTAATTTTAATAGCAAAGTACAAATCAATGTAGTCATTTATTGATAAGCCTGTCTCCTTTATTATTAACGTTTCTTGGTTAGTAAATGTACCTTTAATTCTATCCAGAATTTGTTCTGTATAGACTAATGTCGAGTTTGTAAAATAATTAAGAAAAGAACCTGAAATAGCCAAAGATTTTCTATAACTTTCATCATAATATGATTCTATTTGAGTTATATCATATCTACTTTTATATCCTTGCTCTATTTCTTCTAGTAAATCTTCAACTTTCGGAAAATCAATATCACTATTAATGCCTTTTGTATTGCCTAAAAAAAGCTTGAGTAAATAAAAAATCTGTTGAACCTTTGATGTTAACCTAAGAAAATGATTAGATGTTTCACGATCTGCTTTGAGAAGAAATATAAATAAAGGTACAAATTTGCTTTTATCTAGTGTACTCACATAATTGTAAAGCTCTTGTGATTTGACCGTAATTGGATTAGAATCATTTTTTTCCATACTTGATTACATATTATGAGAAGAAATAAAATCATCTCGAATTATAAATGAGATAGCAGACCCACGATCAATCAGCATATCCAGGCATTGAAGAAAAATACCACCTAATTTTTGATTTTGTTTTACAATTTGTCTTTTTTGGGGGTTATAATATAATTGTTGCGCTAATTTCTCAAGTATATGAAATGAATCTTCATCTTCAATTATCTTGAAACCATCGAACTCAGATAGCCATTGTAAACCAAAAGGCATTAATTCTTCAAAGCCTACTTTTGTCAAAAGGATTAATGTCTCTTTGGGACTTTTGCAAAGCTTAATACAGGACTTAATAAAATCTCGCTTACCTAAGATTATGTTCCAATTTTCAAATCGACCTTTCCCATATCTTTCTGGTTGCAATAATAATGCGTCTGAAAAAAGTTGTGTATTATTATTTTCAGAGAATTGATATATACATGCCCAAAGCTTCCAAAAAGTATCTTTCTCATCTTGATATTGGCTGACAAGTAACATTAACTCTGTAAATATCCAATTTGCAAAGTCCAGTCTTGAATTGTCATATCGTGAATTGTGGTCTTTTTCAAATACACTGACAAGTACCTTTTCTAAAATCAATTTACTTCTATCAAATGGTTGACTGAATAAATAGTTTGCAATACATTCTGTAATATCTTGTTCTGTTTCAAAAGATAAAATGTGTCGTGGTGTGTGGTATTTGCTCCCTTCTCGTTGAATATTCTGAACTATTGTGTCAAGTACTTTATCAATTAGAAGATAAATATCTTCATCTGATGTTTTTGAGGGAATAATGGCTAAGAGATTGCTTATTTCTCTTAAATTACTTATATCAATCTGGTCGATAGAAACCTCGTATTCATCTAATATTAATTTATCGTAAATGGACTTTTTGTCATCAGCTTTTTCGAATGATATTATATTCCATATGCAAGTTCTAACAAATTTCGGCTCATTATCCCACAATAATACCTTGAATTGACTTTTAAAAGCTTTTCTATCTTGTTCTGAGATTTGACCTGCCAATAAAATGTCAAAAACCAATCTTTTTGCTCTATTTTTATAATTGATATTGTCTAATAATATGATTTGTGGTAAGATCGATAATATCGGCTGAACATCGAATGAATTATATTGCATAAAAGACTGATATTGATCTTTGTATATTATCAACGAGGCTATTCCAAAAATAGTCTCTATACACCATGTCTGATGCTCTTCTGATAATTCAACCCACAAGTCTCGTATTCCAATTGCGGCATAAGTTCCCGGGGAATTAAATAATAAATCAGTAGATTCTGATATTGCATCGAACTTATCTTCCCATTCGTTGAGACTGCATTTAGTTTCTAACTTCTCGTATGATTCTCTAGCCCATTGTGAAATAGTTAGAGTATTAGTTTGTTCCTCAAATACCTTTTTAAATTCTTCCGCTTGAGGTTTTAACTCATCTTGGATTTCTCCTTGAAATAAAATTTGATTATCAATTTGTGCAATAGGTTTATATAATCGAAAATCCATTCTGTCTAACGCAAGTTTCCATGTAAATTCATTTTCAGGATTTGATCTATACCCGTCAATTATTTCATAGATTTGTTTGCTATAGCCAATAGTTGCTAGCTTTGTTGCAACATTTTCTAAAGATTCTTTTCTGTGTTGGAGTTTGTTGGAGGCAGCTCTCTCTTTCCATAGATGCTCTTTAACCCATATAGGTGAGACTAAAATCTCTGTAGAAAAGCGGGATAAATCCCATTGAACAAACTCTCTCGTTTTTAGTAATATCAATGCCTTTTCTGCCCAGAATTTAGGTTGAGCTGTAACAACACTTGCCAAGACTCCAGTGGTAGCAACGTTTTTGGATTTTTTTATCAAAAGGTCAAACAACGAATATAATTTTTCTTTCAAGTAAGTATTAGCTGGATCTTTTATTGCTGATGCAGAGACATCTAACATCCATTTTTCCAAAGCCATAAGAGTAGATTCCAGTAGGTTCGGATTATGTGATGATCTACGATAAATAGCCCATAAAGTTTGATTCCCTTTTTGATAAACAACTTCATTTTCACTTATTTGAACTGAGACCATTGTTATTCTATCTTCTGGAAATCGACATGATTCTTCCAATGAGTCAATAGAATGATTAAATAAATCAATAATCAATTGAGCTGCCAAATCCAATTCATAAGTTAGAAGATGACAGATTGGGGTTTGAAATGCACTTGATGGAAAGTATTTAAAATCATGGTTGTCAGTAATTCCAAATTCTTCTTCTAAGCTTCTTTGCCTGGGAATACTAAATGAACTACTCAGTGAAATAGGTGGAAGTAGCTGTTGCATGGTTTTATCTTTGATAAATACTTTTTTCGTTATATCGTACACTTTATCAATAAAGGTCCATATTTTCGACCGCTCAACTATATTAGGAGTAGCTTCTTTTGAATCAATCTGTTCATCCTCGTCATCCTCAAAAAATCTATTATTAGAAATTAGTGGTCTAACTTTAGCAAACCAGTTCAATTTAGCAATCTCAATTACTTTTTCAGGCAAAAAATGACAAACATCACGACTATCACTCCATGAAAGAGCAAGTTCAAATAATAAATCTCTGAAATGTCTCTTATAATAATTGTCACTTTTATCTTTCTTATATTTTATTGCCCAATCAAACAAGTCTCTAACATCATTTGTAACAACACCAGATAACTTATACAATAATTGAATACATTCTTTATCCCTTAATAATTTTGACTCAGAGTTAAGTTGAAAGTTAATAATATAAGCCAATATCTCCCCTGCTTGTTTAGCTTCCGGTGGGTAACTATCACTATTGATTCCTTTCCCCCAATCCAATAAAAGATTTATAATATTATTGCTATTACTATCTATGCATTCCCTATTGTGATTAATAAAGTTGATGATAATACTCCATTCTTGCCCAATTGGTCTTAAAAAAAGATTGAGTGGATACACATCTTTAGTCAAAGTAGACATTAATTGAAAATAATTATAGTCAACTTGTTGACAGGCTACTCGGAGTAATAATATATATCTATTGAAGATTTCTTTGTTATTGTCAAATAAAGTGTTCTTATTCATTGATAAGAAACTGTAACTTGAATTAGCTTGTAAAATGGCTAGCAGTATTTCATCTTTCCAATGTTGTGAGACGTTTGAAATTAATGTTTCTTCAACAAAAGTTTTAATTCTATCATCCTCATTATCAATTTGCTCTTTTATCCACAACCGAAATGAGCGTCTTATAGATGGTTCATTTCCAATTGATAAATAAAAATTATCAATATCTTGAGGTTGAATTATCCATGTGTCAAAACAATCATCAATGAATTTAGTTAAAGCCCAATCTTCAAATATGTCATGAGCTGGAGCAAAACGTTCATTTAAATTGTCAGTTACTATTAAATTTTCATTTTTTAGTATTTCAATTGTAGAACTATTTTCAGAATATGGAACAAAAGCTGTCATTGCTTTTGCACGATTAATTGCTATTTCAGAAAAAACTTTTGAGCGTTTCTGTTGGGTTGGTATATCTGCTCCATAGTAAATGCCTTTTACTAAATAAGTCCATAATTTTTGTTTCAGATCCTTTTCGGTTAATATCTCCTCACCAAACTGAGGATTGTTAATTTCGACAGTTCTTGCTAAATAAAAAGGATTTGATAAAAGATTTGAAATTGATGTATTCTGAATTAAAGGCTTAATGTGAGGATAGATTTCTGCAACCTCTTCTAATTCTTCATTCTCAAAACCATGTATTTCAAAAAATGAAAAAGCAATAATTGGACTCAGTCTCATCCTTAGAAACTGAAATGCATGACTTCTTAAAGTGAGTATAAGCTTCACATCTACTCTTTTATTGACAACGGCGATAAAATCTATGATTGAATCAATATATTTGGCTTCCAATATTTTTTCAGCACTATCAATGAGTATTATTTTTCTTGGTAGTAAACCGGTTGAAGATAGCAGTGTTTCAAATGTTGAATTAATTCCAATACTCTTAAGAATTTCAGAGTATGTTGATCTATCAAGTTCATCAGCTTTAAATGCGATTATTTCATCATTAACAAATTCCGACAATATATTTTTGACAAGTGCTGACTTTCCACTCCCAGCAACTCCAGATACAAGAACATTTCTTGATTCGTTAATCATATTGGAAACAGCTATTTTGAGTTTTTCTCGTGATAAATGTTTTTCTTTTATGACATCTCTAATCCTATCCAACGTGATATTTCTATGTTCCCTTAATATCTTTATGTCTCGAATAATATCCCCATTTGTTTCTATTGACTGTAAAATCATAGGTTGAAAACCATTTTTCACTAATATTGAATTCGCAACTCGTATATCTGTACATCCAAATCTTTTAAAATTGGAGTCAAAACTACTTACAATTCCAAAAGCAAATGGTTCGCTATCTGACAAAACAAAAATACCACTTCCTGAATATCCACCTACTAAATCTGCAGAATTCCAATTTGAATCAATCAAGGTGTCATTACATTCTACTTGTATTTGATTGACATGATCTTTATCAATCAATGTTTTACATTCAGTAAGAGTTCTGAAAAGCTCACAATTAGTCGCATTCGAAGTTCCTTTAATGAAACATTCAACATTTTGCTGTTCAATTAAACACAAATTTAGATTATCGATATTTACAGATATCTCTTCTAATGGTATTACAATTATTGCAATATCCTCAGTGTTGTTATTTTCTCCAATTAGAATCCGTGATAGTGAATTAATCTTATATTCAAAATTATGATTTGATATGGTGATTTCTAAAAGATCTATAGCATGTTCATTATTTTTTCCACAAAGGACATGTCTAGCTGTAATAACAAACATAAACTCAGAAATATTGCTTTGTATATACACAAAACCACTTCCAGTTTCAGATTGGGTCTCTATTTTAACTATAAAATTATTCATCACAAGTTTAATATTATGGCATTATTAACAGTAAAATGCATATTACAGGAGGATACAATATTTTTATCGTCAACAGAAAAAATCGAAGATAAAGTAGGATTGAAATCTGTAAAATAAATATTTATTTCTTTTTGATTTGAGGAAATAACTCTCGCAATTGTTTCTTTATTTGGTAATTTGTGTTTGTTTGTTGCGTTTGCGCAAATTACATACTTATCACAATCAATCATATCCAGAAGCTCTTTAGAAGTATTGTATTTACTTCCATGATGAGGAAGTTGAAAACAGTCAAGACTAATTTTATTATTCGTTGAATATCCCATACTCATTAAGCTTGAAATAAGTACACTTGAGATACTATCTGCCGACAGCAAAATTCGTTTATCATCGTGCTCTATTAGAAGAGCAATACTACTTTTATTCCAAAGTGTATTATTATCCTCATCATAATAATTCGGATCAAATGAATCGATTGGAATTTGGAAATCACTTTTGGTGGTCGAAATTAAGCGAGTGTTACTACCCTTAGTTATTTTGATTTCTTCATGATTCCACTTAGACTGAAGTTCATTATAAATATCAACACTAGGTGAAATTATAGTTATGTCAAGTCCATGTGACTTTATTTTTTTTCCTGCAGTAATATTATCTAAAACTGTCGATTTTGATAGAAGGAAGTCTCTTAACCGAATACCTTGAGATACTGATATGAAATTATCAATTCTTTTTTTGATTAAATAATCATCCTTATAATTGTAATTGTATAAAAAAATAGTTTCACTAAGATCTAGTAGACTGAGTAAACTTTTGTCATTAATTAGGCAAAGTAAGCCTCCTATATGATCATTGTCGATATGAGTAATTATCCACAAATCAATTTTCTCCCCAAGATTCAGAATATCTATAATTTCTTTCCGAAGAGTTTGTTGATAAAGTTGAGCATTTTCAGGACCTCCATCAATAATAATATTATGAATTGTGCCATCCTCTTCTTTGAATTTAACGATTATGGCATCAGCACAGCCAACATTGAGAAACCTTAATTGCATTATAGTCGTGGAATTATATGTTGAATCAGGGAATGGTATTCACATAGCTATATCTTCTCTAATAAATTTATTTTTACCAATTCATACGCTTCCTGAGGATCATAAGTATCATTTGAGTCTCTCCTTAGCAATCCAGTAATATCACCCAAGAATTCAGAATCTAACATTTTTTCTTCCATGTTTAGTAAGAATTCTTTTTGTGTGGGTACATTGCTGCCCACAACAAAGTTCATATATTCGCGATAGCAAGTAAGTATTTGGGCAAAATTCAACTCCTTTTGGGTTATGGCTGTGTATAGGTCAAATAAATCACGACCCTTTCGACGTTGATAAAGTGCCCTGAGTTTTGTCCCTAGCAATTCTTCCAACTGATAGGTTGTGATTTCACAACTATCGTTATACCATTGGCTCTGTACTGAAAAAGGGAACTTTGTAATACCCAGTACGCTGAAATGTTCGCGACAGTTTGTTTCTACTTTCAATCGCAGAGGCATTACCGGTGCAATTTCCGACTCAAAGCGAAAAACCAAGGTATTGTTGTTGGCTTTTTGTTTCACAACAGGCTTGCCTAAAAAAGACAATATATCTCTGATTCGATCAATCGTTTCTTTTATGGGTTCAGCTGTAATTTGGACCAAATCAATATCTTCCGAATAACGAGGTTGAGGGGAAAGATACAATTTGTGCAAAGCAGTTCCACCACGAAAAGCCAAATGGTTCGCTAAAAATTCATTCTTAAAGATTTCCGTTAATGCCCGACAAATCACCAAGTCTTGTTCTACCTGTTCGTTTGTTTGCCATGGTACATTATTTGACCATTCTGTAATGTGTGCTTGTGGTATCATTATTTATTCAAAATAGTTGATTTTTATGACTCGGCAGAGTCAAATCAGTCGTCAATTTCAATTTCTGTATTCACGATTACTTTCCATCGTTCGTTTAGGGGGAATCCGGCTACAGGCGATGAATTCTTTATAGGTGTACGAAATAAGTTTATATTTTTTTGTTCAAAAGTTATATATAAGGCATTTGCTAAAGAGTCATATTCCAATACATTTTCAAGAATATATCCCAACCGCTGCAAAGTTGCAACCGGAACATATTCAAAAAGATCGTTGCTAAACATCTCCGGTTTAATAGCTTCAGCTAATTCATTCAATACTGTTGACACCCTATTTATTCCGCCTACTCGCTTTTCGAATTGGATTAAATCACATGCTGTAAGAGCCGGATTGGATACTTTAAGATAGCCTGTTTCCGTTTTCTTTGATTCCAAAAGAGTTTCCGGAATAGTTTTTTTACTCAAGTAATTTATCTTCAAGCCTTTTCTTTGAGTAGTACGCAAAACAGGAAAATTTGTAACCACAAAAAACTCCTGTGGTTGCTGGTGGGATGCACCATAGAAACCAGCAGCATTAAGTAATGCAAGATAATATGGCCTATCCAGATTTTTCATTAATCCATCCAGAAACAATGCGGGAGGCAATATCCCTTTGGATATATACTGAGGTGGAATAATGAGAAAATAACTTCTATAAACAGAAATAACTTTTCCTTTAACAGTTAATCTATTTAAAGCACTCCTTGCAGCAGTTTCGGTGTAAGCAGGTAGCTCTTTTGCGAGCAAATCTAATGAAAAAGCATATCTTCCACGTGATTGTAGATTTTCTATCCATTTACTTAATGTGATTTCCTCCTGCTTTTTCATTGAAGTAATTTTTTGCCAAATGTACCGTTTTTCGGTATATAACGCAAATAATTCATCCACTTTTTTCTTTTGTAGTGAAAAATAAATGAATATTACTTCCTTTTATCTTTCGCTCCACTATCAAATGTAATAAGGTTAAACATTTATTCGCAATATATTAGTTTTTTATTTGTGATCATGAATGTTTAATCTTTAGCGTCGCTTATCTGCTGAATTAGAGTTGAACGCTATCAGATTAAACATTTCCCTCATACGGGAGCGGACACGGTTGCCGTAGTAGTCTTCGAGTTCGGAGGCGGAGAGGTTGGTGGTGGCGTGTGTGATCATGTGATTGTTGATAAAATGGTCGTACCGGGATAGGAGAATTTCACCCATGACATTGCATTGATTGCCGTAGTATTTAAGGGTGCTTTCAGCCCCCAGATCATCGAAGCAATGTGTTTGGGGTTGCGGTGGATTTGTTGTGTTGTTGTAAGCATAGCTGCTATAACGTTGAATTGTTTCAAATCCATCTTTGATAAAGTCGAAAGTGATTTCGCGGCAAGATTTGATACCAAACCGCTGTGGCGGTGGTACTAATATCCGCATCAGGGACATTAAACTGGTTTTACCGCAACCGATAGGTCCGGTTAGTAAAATGCCTTTATTCAAGTTGATCCCAAACTGTTGTGCTTGTTTTTCATCCTGCAGGAACCACGTGAGTAATTTATGAACTACTTCGTAATCTTCGGGGATAATGTGAAAATGTTCCCCGAACATTTCTTTTCCTTTGGTCTGAATTATAGACAGGTTGTTGTTCATAAGTTAGATTTAAAAACCAAGAGACCCCCAACCCCTAAAGGGGCGTAAAGAGTGGATGGCGTGGTTGTATAAGTTGACATTGGGGACATTAGGTTAGTGCTACTTATTATATATACATGTTCAGTATTTAACCTGTATGCATTTTATAATGGTTCTGAGTAATTTTTTGAACTAGTTGTGTTGAGTTGTCCCGGAGTTGGTTGTTTTTGTACCGTGACTTTAGGTTGCGGTGCAAACTGTGGGATGTTTAGGATCCAATTGCCGGCAGCTGCCTGCCAATCTTTCATGGGTGCTTTCCCGCCCACTTTCCACCCGTTGCTTTGGAAGTGGTTGAAGAATTTCTGCGCTTCTACCTCGTTGCTGTTTTGTTCTAAAAAATATTTGCTTATTTCCTCCANATTAGGAGGGAAGGCATTCGTTGGATGAATTGTTGNAGTTCTTTTTTTCGGTAAGTTTTCCGGTTGAACTTTTTCTCCATTTATCTCAACTACTTTCGCTCCTTTTTTTGAAACTTTCAACACAATATCATTTTGTGGTCGGGTGTCTTCGTTTTCAATATTTAGGTTTAAGATGTTTTCTTTGTTTATATAAGGGGCTAATGCTTGTTCAATGCTTGTTTCTATATTGGTACGGTCAGGGGTAGATACCAGTTTAGCACTTGACTGCATATCGAACAGGTAAACCAAGCTTCCTTTGAACGGGTTGAAAGAAGGTAGATATTGGATATAACCATACGTATGCAGATCTTTAATGCATTTGTGGTAAGTAGCTTTCGCGCTGATTTTGCTAATGCGCATAAGCTCCTGCCGGGAGATTGAAACCGGGTTTTGGAAACGTCCGGAATTCCAAAACTGAAAGATGGCCATGTAGAGACTAACGTGAGTAGGGTTGAGGCGATTGTCGGCCGCAACCTTTTGAAAAAAACCGCTGAGCTGAAGGATATAGTTCATGATGTGATGATGAGTTGATATGGTAATGTGATAATGACCCCCAAACCCCCTAAAGGGGGCTAGAGAACCCCTCCGCTACGCTCGTCCCCTTGACAAGGGGACAGCATTTGGATTGGTTTTTGAAAGTAGTTTTTCGATATCGGTGAAGTTATAGTAATTGGTACCTCCAACTTTTGTAAAGGGTAAAGTGCCGTTGATTCGCAACGTTTGGAGTGTGCCTGGCGAAATGTTGAGCAGTCGGCGAACTTCAACTGATTTAAGCCATTTCTTGGTTACAGGATTTTGTTGTTCTGTCAACAAATCCTTTATATCCTGAAGGAGTTCGGTTTTGAACTCCTTCAGATCTTCGGCGGTTATGATTTGAGCGGACATGTCAAACTAATTGATAATTAATAATGCATAATTGATAATGAAATAACTCCAAACCTCC
>WSSedL1CaDRAFT_10000704_pt1 | contig 22554 bp, 19 predicted proteins | sample WetSurSL1Cattail_FD_9464 | JGI IMG/M metagenome (IMG submission 9464)
GACCGAACCGGCAAACCAAAAAAGTCTGTTCCGGTTCCGCTGTTCAATAAAGTCGTAATATCAGGATATACCAAAGCCGCCGCAATCAACACAGAAGTGAACACATCTGCTTTTAGTTTATGTGCCGCTGAGTAAGCCAGAAAAATCGGTAAAAAGTAAAAAAATCCGTCAGAGGCTGCGAAAAGAATCTGATATGCGCCATCTGATTTATCTATCCATCCCAAATTCGTTATCAGGATAAGAATACCTTTCAGTAGTGCTGCAGCCGTGAGTACATTTATAATAGGCAGAAAGATGCCGGATATAGTATCTATGCTTTTATTGAAGAAGTTTTTCTCGTGTTGTTCTCTTGTAATACCCATATATTCTCCATTTCTGTCAATCACTATTGCAAATAAGATTTCATTTGAAAATAATATCATAATTATACCTTTATGACTACAATGAAAACGAAATTCCTGATGATTTAGGAAAGTTTGTGAATTGAATAGTCAGAAACGATTTCACTGCTGCGATATCCCCACTGATAGTTGTTGCGTTTGGAAAGGCAGCATGGAAGATGGCTAAGGCAGCAAAGGATATCCTGAGTGATAAATCATAAAAGGTGTTGTAGTAAAGTGAAAGAAGGCAAACTGGGATTACTGTGCAAACCGGCTATGGTATATACCATAATGTTCATACTTAAAAAATCATATCCTTAATATGGAAATGTTATCTGCTACATGAAATTGCATATAAATTGATATACTAGTTATAAATATATTAACTAGCGAGTAAAATACGGATCGTGAAAGAAAGGCAATCATCGGCTATGGCAAAGAAAATTATAATTATTGGCGCAGGGTATGCTGGAATTTTGACAGCAAAAAAGTTGGCAAAAGGATTAAAAAAACATAGTGACATTTCTATCACTATTATAGATAAAAAACCTTTTCATACAATGCTCACAGAACTTCATGAAGTAGCGGCCGACCGTGTGGATGAAGATAGTATTAGAATAAGCCTAAAAAAGGTTTTTGCCGGTAGGAAGGTTGAAGTTAAATTAGATACAGTAAATTCTATCGATTATAAAGGAAAAAATGTAGTTGGACAAAAGGAGATATATCCTTATGATTATTTGGTGATAGCTGCCGGTTCAAAGCCGGAATTTTACGGGGTGAAAGGTGCAGAAGAATATTCTCATACGCTTTGGTCTTATGAGGATGCAATCATTTTAAAGGACCATATTCAATCTGAATTTCGCAAAGCCTCCTGCACGACAGATGATTCAGAAAGAAAGAGGTTGCTAACCTTCTATGTTGTCGGGGCAGGTTTCACCGGGATAGAAATGATTGGGGAATTGGCGGAATATGTTCCAATTCTGTGTGAAAAATTTGATATTGAAAAAAGTGATGTAACGCTTGTAAATGTTGATGGTTTAAGTAGGCCAATTCCTAATCTGCCGGAAAAACTATCAGAAAAGGTAGCAAAGCGTCTTGAAAAGATGAGCGTTCAGTTGCTCATGCAAACTATGGTTTCAAGTATCGGAAATGATTATATTGAACTGAAGATAGATGAGAAAATAGTTAAAAAACCCACAGGTACTGTAATTTGGGCAGCAGGTATCCAAAGTACAAATATTGTGAAGGAATCAGCAGGTGAACTTGAGATAACCCGCGGCGGACGTATTCAGGTGGATTCCTATCTTCGATCGACAAAAGCGGATAATGTATTCGTTGCCGGAGATAATATGTATTATATTCCAAAAGGTGAAGAGCACCCGGTTCCACAGATGGTTGAAAACTGTGAACAATCCGCTGATGTAGTGGCTGAAAACGTTATCTGTGCAGTTATCTCGAAGGGTGAGATGGAAGTATATAAGCCTGCATTCCATGGCGTAATGGTCAGCATAGGCGGGCGCTATGGAGTTGCTTATGTGGGGTTACCAAATCATTTTTTTAGTCTCCCGTCATTTTTTGCAATGTTTGCAAAGCACTTTATTAATATTATTTATTTTATTCAAGTTCTTGGATGGAATAAAGTATTTAGTTATATCAAGCATGAATTTTTCACAATAAGAAACTGCAGAAGCTTTGTTGGTGGGCATTTCTCTAATCGGACACCAAGTTTTTTGTTAGTAACCTTACGCATTTGGCTTGGAGCGGTATGGCTGTTTGAAGGAATCATGAAGATTGTTGAAGGTTGGTTTATAGCACCGAAGCTATCAGAATTCTTTGGTGGTGCCAACGCATGGTATGACAGTATTCTAAACGCATCAATTCCTACGGTAGCTGATACGGTTTCCTCAGCAACTGTAGAAAATGGCACTGCTGATTATGTTGGAACTATACTTCTGAATTTTGATTTTTTAGGTCTGTTTAAGGTCATATTTGTAAGCGGGAAAGCAATGGCTGATTCAACATTGAGTGACTATGCGTTCCGTTTGAACGTACCCTTAATGAACTGGTTTACGGATCATTTGATCTTACCGAATGGAAACGTTCAGATTGCTATGCAAGTTTTCATCGTTTTGGCTGAAATAGCAATCGGTCTGGCACTGATGGGAGGATTGTTTACATCTCTTTCGGCCGGTTTCTCACTGATATTACAGTTTATGTTCGTATGTACAACAGGTTTGTATTTGAGTACTTTCTGGATGGTATTTGCCGGAATCGCAGTGTTAATCGGAGCAGGAAGAACCTTTGGACTTGATTACTATGCTCTGCCGAGAATAAAAAAATACTGGAAGAGACTTCCGTTTGTAAGAAAGTTGTATATTTATAATGATTGAAAAAAGCGTGAAAACCGACGAACCTACCAAAGATATTTCGTATGAGGAGGCAATTGAGCTAGTGCATACCAAAGTAGATCATACGTTAACCAAAGCACCAATTATTATACGAAAGTACACAAACCATTTAGTGTCCTCTAAGAGTAAATTTATTCGCGCAAAGTCTTTGATTATCTGTGCCGAGGACAAGCAAGGAAATATTCATCCAAATGCAATCACGCTTGCGGCGGCCCTAGAGATCTTACATCTTGCAACACTCGTCCATGATGATGTTATTGATAATGCGGATCTTCGAAGAGGAAGTATCACGCTTCAAAAGAAATATGGAAAAAAAACCGCTGTTATCTGCGGCGATTATCTTCTTTGCGCATCCCTAAAGATGGCCGCATCCATCTCAAATAAAGAGGATTATTTGTCCATTAACTTTCCGGATTATATGAGCAAGGTTTGCATTGGGGAATTAACTCAGCATATTAATAATGGTAATTTGGACATATCCATGTATCAATACTTTAAAATCATCTCAGGTAAAACTGCCGCTTTGTTTGATGCAGCATTTTATGCAGGAGCATATTTTTCGGGAAGTAATGAGAAAGAACTTATACAATATAAGAAGCTGGGCTACATCCTCGGTATCATATTTCAGCTCACGGATGATTGTCTTGATTTTGAAACGACTGAAACTGTAGCTATGAAATCGGTTCAATCTGATTATGAACAGGGTGTAATTACACTTCCATTAATTCATGCACTTCATGAGATTGCAGGTTTTAAGGATAAAGCTATCCGTTCCGAACTTTCAAGAAGTGAAATAAACGATGCAGTATCAAGGAGCGGTGGATTGTTTTTCACCCGCAGGATGGTTCAGAGTTATTACAGTAAGGCACTTCACCTCATTAGCTATCTTGATATTACTGAAAATAAAAAAGAAAAGCTGATTTCGGTATTAAATCAAGTGGCAAGATTATCATTAACAAATTTTTAGTATCTTTTTGTATTATTGATGATATTGAATGCATTTATTTTCCCATTATGGAAATAATATAACGAATAAAACGAATAATTTTATTAAATAAATGAAGGAAAGGCGGATCAAAAATGAAAGTAAAAATTACATTATTAATATTAATGTTAATGCTGGTATTGTTAACGGGATGCACCAAAAAGGCAGGAACTACAGATGATGAAGCAGGAAGTGTGACTCCCAGTGTGACCGAAAGTGTGACCGGAAGTGTAACCGGAAGTGTAACGCCTGATGTAGTAACGACAGCGTCTATAGTTGATACGGAAGATGCTTTTTTGAATGCGATTAGCGCTAAGGGTACATGGATTATCGCAATTACAAAGGATTTGACAATTGATAAAGATTTACTTCTGGAGGGAGAATTTAAAAACGGCAAGAAAGATGATGACGGTAATGATATCATTGAACGAAAAGTTGCTCTGTATGCTCAGGATGAAGACCGAACTATCACAGCAAGATATATATTGACGGCACCTAAGTTAACGGTTACCAGCCCGGAAGCCAGTATCCAGCACGGCGCCTTTATAGGTGATTTATATGTGTCGGCAGCTGATTTTCAATTAATTGATGCAACAGTGGATGGTAATGTTTACTTTACGACAGAAGAAGCTCAGAACACCTTCAAAATGGATGAGACCAGTAAAGTTACAGGAACACAGGAGTTAAAAAAGTAGTAGTATAGTTTTGCAATACCATATTATTCTATGGTAAGCTAAAATGACAGTTTGTTATGGTGAATAGAAACAAGAATGTTAAGGGGGTAAATCATAAGTTTGGTTTTAACCCCTTTTCTTGTTCGTCAGATTGGATGTGTAAATATTGCTGAAAAGATTCTTGCACTATGTAGAAATAAAAACAAAGATTACTAGTACCTTCACTTTCGCTTATACAATTGCGTTTTTGTTGTATCAGAAACAAACAATTGATTGGAAGCTGACACTGATTTTCTTTGCCTCGATGTTTCTGTTTGATTTGGTAACAACCGCTATCAATAACTACATTGATTCTAAGACAAATGATCAGATTTTAGAATTTAGTAGGAAGACAGCACTACAAATTATTTTGTGCCTACTTGGAATCAGTACAATACTTGGATTGTATTTAGTATATCTTTCTGATATCGTAATTCTTTTAGCCGGTGGTTTGTGTTTTTTATGCGGGGTTTTCTACACATATGGGCCGCAACCCATATCGAGGCAACCATATGGAGAGGTCTTATCGGGCTTTTTTTATGGAATCATGATTCCTTTTCTCTTGATGTATATTAATTCTCCGGCAGGAACCTATTTGACTTATCACTTGAGTTTGGAAGTGATATCTTTGGAACTTAAGGTAGAACCGATTTTAAGATTAATCCTTTTATCCGTAGTACCTTTTTGTGTGACTGCGAATATCATGTTGGCGAATAATATCTGTGATTTGGATAAGGATATTGCCGTTAATAGATATACATTACCGTATTATATTAGGAAAAAATCTCTGATACTATTTACACTACTAAATTATCTTCCCTTTGCTTCTATGATAATAATGGTTGTATTTGAAATTCTGTCACCGGTTTGTCTACTTTCCTTACTATCAATTTACTTTATACAAAAAAATATAAATGTTTTCTTGATTAAGCAGGAAAAAGCTGTTACATTTATCTGCTCTATCAATAATTTTATGATAATTATGGGAAGTATTACGGCTACTATATTTATAAGCATATTCTTGAATTATTAGCTACTGATGATTAATACAAATAAGACGTCTTGCGTCATTGATGCAAGCCGTCTTATATTAAAATCCAAAGCTGTATTTTAATGTAAAAAATAAAATGAAGTGTATTATTGGTATCTGGTCGTATTGAATCCTGAAATAAGCTCCGAATTGTCAATTGTGAAAAATAATTCATGATATTGTGCCCTAAATCCTGTTTCTTGGTTGACAGAAACCACAGGATGTGCTAACTTTTTTTCATAGGCAAATGAGTCTGACTAATAATAGTTAGATTCCTTTTTTTAAGGAGGAGAATATATGAAAAAGAAGATTTTAGTATTCGGAGTAATTTTAGCAATGGTATTTTCATTCACAGGCTGTTCATCTAACAAAACAGATGAAACATCAAATGAAGTAACAGATACACCGACAGAAGCAACTGATACACCCGCAGAAGTAACAGATGTACCGGCACAAGCAACAGATGCTCCGGCAAGCACAGCAATTGATTTGTCCGCTGTAAAACTTATTAACGATGGAACCCTAACAATCGGTGTCGAGATTGGATATCCACCCTTTGAAGATTACGCTGAAGATGGAACAACTCCGATTGGATATGATGTTGATTTTGCGAACGCATTAGGAGAAAAACTTGGCTTAAAGGTTAACTTTGTTAATACAGCATGGGATGGTATTTTCCAAGGGATTGATACAAACTATGATTGTGTTATCTCAGCGGTAACCATTAATGAAAAAAGAAAACAGACAATGATATTCTCTGATCCGTATATTAACAACTATCAGGCCATAGTAGTTAGACCGGATTACGAAAAGAAGATTACAGGCTTTGCAGATTTGGACGGACTTTCCATTGCAGTTCAGAAAGAGACAACCTCGGATCAGTTAATGTCAGATTATGTTGATACAGGATCAATTAAATGCACGATAGCCCAAAATGAAAAAGTAACAACCTGCTTTACTCAGCTTGATAATGGTGAAATTGATGCAGTTGTAGTAGACTCCACAGTAGCGGATGGATACCTGGCAACTAGCCCTGATAAATATGTAAAGGCATTTCAAGATAATGAAGAGCCGGAACAGTTTGGCGTCGCAATAGGGAAGCAAAATACAGCTCTTCAGGCTGCACTAAACGCTGCAATTGCACAGCTTACGGAGGAAGGTTTCTTCGAGGAAAATGTTGCACACTGGTTTGGAGCTGCAGAGTAATTCGATTAGCGGAAGAAAAAATAAAGTAAGCGGGTAAATAAGGATGAAAATTATAAAAAGAATAGTTGACATTAAGCATTGGAAACGTTCGTCAAAAATTGCTGCCATAGTTACCATGGCAGCTTTGGCGCTAATAGTAGTCCTTACGGTACTTAATCTATCAAAGGTAGATATGATGAATCATGCTTCTGATCAGGTGAAGCAGATGATTGTAGATGAAAAAGACAGTACAAGAAAGCATTTGACAATTACCTATAATGATCTGGGAGTCATCAATTATCTATCTTTCACCACGACAGGTGCAGAGGCGATTAAGGAATCCTATGTGGGATTCGCAGGGCAGATCTATAATGCAAATGGTGGCGTGGCAAAGTTTGTAAGTCAAATGGTGAACTACACTTACAGGATGCTTGGATGTGGAGAGAATGTATTACATGGAGCTAAGTTGACATTATTACTTACCACATTATCTATGGCGTTTGGTTTTGTATTAAGTGTGTTTCTGGCCTTGGGCAAGATTTCAAAGAATAAAATAATCAGTGCAATAAGCAAAGGATATATCTTTTTCTTTCGAGGAACACCATTACTGATTCAGCTATTTGTTGTATATTTTTCAATCCCCGGAATCTTCGGATTTTCATGGAGAGGCTTGTTTGATACGGGCGATCCGGAAGCGGTTTATAAGGGTGCATTTCTTGCTGCCTTAATTGCCTTTTCCCTGAACTCAGCCGCGTATTGTGCGGAAATTGTTCGTGCTGCAATTCAGTCCATTGACAAGGGGCAACATGAAGCGGCCAAAGCCTTGGGAATGAGTTACGGACAGACGATGGGAAAGATTATCATCCCGCAGTCCATTAGAAGAATGATTCCGCCTCTTTGTAACGAATTCGTTATGATGATTAAAGATGTTTCTCTGGTATTTGCTATCTCTTTGATGGATATAACGACGATATCTAAGAATATAATGACCAGCGAAGGTAATTATCTGGTATTTTTACCTGCACTTATTATTTATCTGATCATAACTGCAATTTTTACGTTTGTATTTAATAAAGTTGAGGAAAGGCTCTCAATTTATGAGTAGGAGGCAGCTATGGATGATTATAAATATATTTTAAAAACAGAGCATATAAGTAAGGCTTTTGGAACTCTTGAAGTTCTTAAGGATATTAATCTTGAGGTGGAAAAAGGTGAAGTAATCTGTATTATCGGACCATCCGGTGCAGGAAAATCTACTTATCTTCGTTCACTCAACCAGTTAGAGAAGATAACAAGCGGAAAGATATTTATCAAAGATGAACTGTTTCTTCACAGAGAACATAACAAGACGATAGAGAGAATTGCTGCTGACAAGCAGAAGGTAATGCTCCTCGAGATTGGAATGGTATTTCAGAGATTTAATCTTTTTCCTCACAAAACAGTACTTGAAAATGTTATGGTGGCACCGATTGCCGTTCGTAAGAAATCAAAGGAAGAAGCCATGAAGCTTGCGAAAGGAATAATCGCAAGAGTTGGGCTTACAGAGAAAATTGACGAGTATCCGAGTAAGTTATCAGGTGGACAGCAGCAGCGGGTTGCGATTGCAAGGGCTCTTGCTATGGAACCTGAGATCATGCTCTTTGATGAGCCGACCAGTGCTCTTGACCCTGAACTTGTAGGTGAGGTTCTTAGTGTTATGAAAGATCTTGCGAAACAGGGAATGACGATGATTTGTGTTACTCACGAGATGGGCTTTGCAAAAGAAGTTGCAGACAGAGTCGTGTTTATGGCTGACGGAATGCTTCTGGAGGAAGGAACTCCCACGGAAGTATTTGAGAACCCTAAGAATGAAAAAGCGATCAACTTCCTTAAGAGTGTACTTTAAATCAGTTTGAATGTTTATTATATATAAATTGCAACACCGGAATAGAGAATGAAGATATTTGATATTATATTGTTGTTTAGGCGCTTTTTTAAACTTATGTTTAAAAAGCGTCTTTTTATTTTACGGAAATATATTTTCCACATCACAATGAATAATTCAATTCTGGGATGAGCTGTTTTTTGCAATCACATAATTGTATTAATAAACTTATAATTGCCGAAGCAAATTCATGTATTATCCAATAAATTAAAATAAAGTTTAGCAATAAGCTAACAATCTCGACCGGAGACAAAATTCGAATATCAAATAAGATATGAAAATCAAAAGGAAGATCATGCGTATTTTGACATCCCACCCCCTGCTAGAATAGGTTAATAATTTACAATAAAATGTTTGTTTTTCCATAACGCCAATGATATAGATTTGATATACTTTGACTATGGAGAAGGAAGAATCATATAGGAGGGGAATGAGTGTGAAGGAAAGACTTTATGATTTAATTAAAACCATTTTATTATGGGAGGCCACTGATATTGCCATTGAATATCAGCAAGACGGTCTGACAAATCAGAATTACATCATTGTGAAGGACAATATGAAATATGCGGTTCGTATCTGTGGTAATAATTCAAGCGTTTTGGGGATTAACAGAGCCGCTGAATATATGGCGATGAAGGCGGCAGCTGATATAGGGATTGGTGCTGAATTAGTATATTATTCACAAGAAACCGGTGACATGATTACAAGGTTTATTGACGGGAGAAAATGGAACAATGAAGATGTATCAACAAGAGAAAATATAACACGTATTGTTGACATGATCAAAAGAATACATAAACTTCCGACCATACCATATGAATTTTCACCCTATAAGGATATTGAAGACAGAATTCACTATGCGGTCCAAAACAAATTATTTCTTCCTGATGATTTGAATTTATTTCTTGTTAAGCTTAATAAGGTAAAGATGGAAAGAGAAATGAAAAGCAGTGAATGCATTGGACTATGCCACAACGATCCGTTTTCGAATAATTTTATCGATGACGGTGCGGTTAGACTGATTGACTGGGAATTTGCAGGGATGGGAGATGTTTATTTTGATTTAGCGAGCCTATGTATATTTTATTCGCCTAAGGACAAAGAATACTTGTTGGAACACTACTTTGGTCAATGCGATGAAGAAAAGCTGTATGATTTAAAACAGATGACATTTGTAGTTACGTTTTGGAATGCTATGTGGGCCGTTTTGCAAACGAAGCTAAGTTCTTCACCCCATGACTACGAATCAATGGCCAAGGGCATGTTTATTAGTATGAAAGATCAATTGTAGTTTTGTATCGAAGTATTTGAATATGATAAAGAATATATGAAATGATTAAGTTCCGTGTGATACGGAGAAATTTGAACAGGAGGATATAGGAAAATGAAGAAATTTGAAGCAAATTTTGATTCATTAAGGAATTATGAATGCCCGGCATGGTTTCAGGATGCCAAATTTGGTATTTGGAGTCATTGGGGTCCTCAAAGCGTTCCTATGTTTGGTGATTGGTATGCCAGACACATGTATGTACAGGGGACGTCACAGTATAATTATCATCTAAGACATTATGGACATCCATCCGAATTCGGTTATAAGGACATCTGCGCTCTCTGGAAAGCAGAGAAGTTTGATCCGGATTATCTTATGGACTTGTATGTAAAGGCAGGAGCAAAATATTTCGTAGGGCAAGCCATGCATCATGATAATTTCTTTAATTTTCCATCAAGGTACAATCAATTTAACTCAACAAAAGTTGGTCCGGGGAAAGATATATGCGGTCTATGGAAAAAGGCTGCAGATAAAGTCGGGTTACCCTTTGGACTGACGGAACACCTAGGGGCTTCCTTCTCCTGGTGGCATGTGAATAAGGGAAGTGATAAATACGGCCCGTATGCAGGTATACCCTATGATGGTAATGATCCCTCTTATCGAGACTTTTATCATGATAATCAGGAACATATTTCAGATACAAAGCCAGTTAAGAGTGGATCCGACTTATGGTTGCCCTGTGACATTTGGTATACACAAAACCCCAAATTTCAGGAGTATTGGTTAAATGTAATGAAGGAAATGATTGATCTGTATCAGCCGGACTTACTATATTCCGACGGCGGATTACCGTTTGCTTCTTCGGGGGAGGACCTTCCGGGTCATTCACTGTTTGAGAAAGGACTGGAGGCAGTATCTTATCTATATAATACCTCTATCAAGAAAAACGGTGAAAACCGTGCAGTTTATAATCAGAAGGATCGCCGTCAGGAGATTTATTCGATTGGTATATTAGACATTGAAAAGAGTCAACTTCCCGGAATCCGACCGGAACCTTGGCAAACAGATACCTGCATCGGTAATTGGTTTTATGATGTCAGACAGGAATTCAAGCGTCCGGGTCAAATCATTGAGATGCTGGTGGATATTATTTCCAAGAACGGTAATGTGCTGCTGAATATACTGCAACGACCCGATGGCTCAATTGATGACGAGACATTATACATTCTGAAGGAATTGGCTTCCTGGTTCTTAGTATGCAGCGAAGGTGTGCATGGCACCCGCCCTTGGAGAGTTTTTAAAGAAGGAGATACAAGCGTTGTTATTGACGGGTTCAAAGAAGAACAGACCGAATGGAATTCTTCTGATTATCGTTTTACTACAAAAGGGAACACAGTCTTTGCGTTTATGCTTAATGCCCCGGAAAATCGCGTAGCGGTCATTAAGAGCCTGCTTCCGGAAGAACAGGTACGGTCTGTGCGTCTTCTTGGATTTGGTGATGTGGAATTTGCACAAAACTTCGGGATATTGACAGTTAAGCTTCCGGAGCAGTTGCCTACAAAGTATACCAACTGTTTGGCTATTGAATTATGAGTTTTGTGAACTGCTTTCGAAATTCTATTGGACTGTAGCCGGTATTATGACGGAAGAAATGAGAAAATGCACTGTTATCTTCAAACCCAATTTCCTGCATAATACTGTTGATGGGGGTAGGAGTATTTTCAAGTAGGCTTTTTGAAAGCTCACAGCGTAAGCTATTGATATACCTTACCGGAGCCATACCTGTTTTGTTTTTAAACATACGAATAAAGTAGTTTGGATGCACATGCATCAAGGCAGCCAGTTCGGTGACAGTCAGCTTCCGATTTAAGTTAGCCTTAATATATTGTAACACCTTACTAAAATCATCATTGCCGGCAAAATAGAACAGGCTTCCGTTTTCCTCACAGATAGACAGATAAATTGAGAAAAGTTCAAGCAGCTTTGTATTACGCCTCAATTCATCTGACAGCGAGCTGCAGGGCCGGTTGAGGGCCTCAAAGCAGTCCAACAGATTTTTATCATCCTTCATATCGGCAAAAAGAGGAAGACGGTAACGTTTATCAACGCTTTCGCCACCGGTTTCTAATTTGAAATGAACCCAGTGCTTCGTGATGTAATTATCATTGGTATGGTAAAAGGAGTGATTCGTTCCTGCCGGAATGTAAAACAGCCTTCCCGGTAATCCACGATAAGCGGTATCACCTACTTTGATTTCGCACTCCCCATCGGTTATGTAATAAAACTTGCTAAAGACACAATTCTGGTTATAACCACGCCAGGTTTGGTCAAGATGTATATAGCTACCATAATAATAAACAACAAACAAATTTGAAAAATGATCAAAGATTTCTGATTGCAAAGTGCGCTCCTTTGTTAATAATGGGTTGATATTTTACAACAACTATTCTTAGATTATAACACAAATTATTTATTTATGCTATATGTGTACTTTTATGCGTGAGATCAATTGATTGGTCTCACGCTATTTTTAACGTATAGGAGCGTATCCAATGAAGCTCGATCGTGCGCTTGATATAATCGCTAGAGTAAAGGAAAGCTTTATCTTTGGCATCGGGATGTTTGCACAAGTTGTTGACTGAAACAGTATTATTTGATATTATTATGGCGTGAATGAATCATTATTATAATGTGAAGATGAGGTTCTTATGAAGATATTAGTTATAGATGATGAAGTTAACATAGCTGATGGAGTATGTAATATTTTGAGAAATCAAACTGAATTCACATGCCGTGTTGAAAAAGCTTATAATAGCTCGGATGCAATAAAAATAGCTAAAACTTTTTTGCCGGATTTAATAATATCGGATATTGTAATGCAGAATATGAATGGGTTAGATATGATAAAAAAAATGAAGGACTTAAATATATGTAGGTTCTTTATTATTCTTTCAGGATATGATAAGTTTCCATATGCCCAGGAAGCACTTAGACAAGGGGTTTATGATTATCTTCTGAAACCTATTGATAAACTTAGATTAATTGAACAATGCAGCGCAATTTATCATTCTCTTCCCCAAGCATATACTTGTAAGAAAAATAGGATTCTTCCGAATTTGGCTTATTTTGATTGGCACCTAGATGAAAGTACCTTTCCGTCATCTTTAATAAAAGTGCTTAACTATTTGAGAAAAAATTATATGAAGGACATAAATCTTAACATGATCGGAGAAGAGTTGTTTTTACATCCAAATTATATTTCTAAAATTGTCAATCAGAACATGGGAAAAAGCTTTCCGGATGTACTGGAACATTTAAGAATATGTAAGGCAGCCGAATTACTTTTATACGAAGAAAACATGTCAATATCTGAAATTAGTTATCTGGTGGGATATAATTATGAAACCAGATTATATAAAGCATTTAATAAATGTTTAAACTGTACCCCTGCGGATTTCAGGAAGAAATATCATGCATCTTCAAAGCTGGAGGAGTAAGTTTTCTTCATAAATATTGTAACAACGGTTCCCTTGTTGCGTTTACTCGATACTTTAATTCCATACTCGGGACCATAGAAATACAATAATCGCTGGTTAACATTATTTAGACCTATATGTTTATTGCTTTCGTAATCGGATTGTTGTAATTTGGTCTGTAAATCAGCCAGTTCAATTTTCGTCATGCCGTACCCGTTGTCTTTTATCTCCACCACAATGTCACCGGACCGGTTATATATACTACCATCTTTGATAAAAATACTGATTTTAAGATAAGTTTTGTTCTTTTGAGCATGTGTAAAAATATTCTCTATGATTGGTTGAAGAGTAAAACAAGGGCATTTAACAGCTTCAATCTCGGTAAAAGAGGCAATCTGAATATCAAGTAAGTCGCCCATTCGATATTTGTAAAAATCTAAATAATCTCTAGTGTGTTCTAACTCCTGAAGGAATTCTACAGGAGTTGGTTTTTTGTTCAGATTATATCTCATAAATTTCCCTAAACGTTCAATCATTGTAGATGTTTCTTCATCGTTATGTTTTTCGGCTGACATATGAATGTTTTCAAGAATATTAAAGAGAAAATGTGGTTGAATTTGTGCATACAGAGCATAGAATTCTGCATCTTTTTTCTGTAGCTCGAAAACAAATACACTATGGATTAGATCATTAATCTTATCAACCATACTGTTGTAGGATAGAATCAGTACACCTATTTCATCCTGATAGCTCGATTCACGGTAGTGCTGCAAATTGTCAGGATGGCTCCCTTTCATATGAGAGGATAATTTTAATAACCGTAGTGTGAAGGCAGAAAATAAAAAGTAATATAAAAATGATAATATCAGAAAACATAAAATGAAGATTCCAATGAGTTTTATATTGAAATAAGAAAATTCTTTATTGGGATTAATAATATGAATAATAGAACCATTCAGAATTTGAACGCTGCTATCAAGCGCAACCAAATTTTTACCGGAACTAAGCGAATTATTATACGTTTCATAAACTCCGCGATCATAAATGAAATTAAAATTATCGCTTTTATATACGAATTGAGAAACCGATGAAAATGAATCGGAAAAGAGGTTGGAATCCACCTGAATCTTAATAATTCCTAATTTTTTATCATAATTTTTTGAATAAATCGTACTATAGTAATTTATCAGTAATTCGTTCGTATCTGTTATCTCAAAAATCCAAATCCCATTAAACGTATCCTGAATTTGTTGAATGGTTTTCGCATCCAGGGATAGATTAGCCATGTTTTGTAATCTGTTATTTATTGTTAAAACCTGATTGGAATTAGAATAAACGATTATGTTGTTTACATAATCGTTAACATTGACAGCATATGTATATAAGCCTTTGAGATCTTTTATGTAAGCATAAATTGACTCTGACGTAGTATAATCCTTCGATAAATAATTTGTTACTGATAAGTTTGAATTAAAGTAATCTGAAACGGAGCATATTTGATGTAATTTGGAATTTACATTTTGACAATTCAAATCAAGTGAATGCTGTTCCATATCGAGATAATTTTGCATTAAAGCACGATGATTCTGTTGTTGAAATACGATGCTGAATAGGGTAGTGGGAATGATGACAATACAGATATATCCGAGCATTACTTTAAATGAAATCTTGGTATTCATAAATTTTCGTAATAATTTATGAAAGTAGTCATTGATTTTATTCACTTTATGATATCTCCTAACAAAACTATATTTTTTGATATATTTATAAGACTAAGATTTGAAATTTAATATCATTATACATAATAGTGCTGTTTACTGCAATATGCCTAAAAAATTGAATCTTATATGATAAAAAAGTGCAAATTATATGATTAGATAAAAATATAATTATTGTTATTGGAAATTATATATATTAATTCTGGACATAAATGCTTAATTATGGACAGTTTACACAAACCTCTTTCAACTATTATAATGTTGACATCAGAGAAAAACAGCTTGTGAAAAAGAACATAATAGTTAGGAAAAGGGAGATTTATAATACGATGAGGCATAAGAAGAGGAGCGTATTTCGCGGACAGATTGCAATTCAGATGTTTGTTTTAAGTGGAATTGTTTATTTGATTATTTTCAACTTTGTTCCAATGGCAGGAATCATTATGGGCTTTAAGGATTATGATATTGTTATGGGAGTTGGAGGAATTTTTACAAGCCATTGGGTTGGACTAAAGTATTTTAAAGAATTTTTTTCTGATTATAATATTGGCAACTTGATAAGGAATACGATAGGGATCAGTATCCTAAAATTGATTTTTACCTTCCCGATGCCAATTCTGTTTGCAATTGTCTTGAATGAAATTCGACATGATAAATTTAAACGGCTGGTTCAGACCGGAAGCTATTTGCCACATTTTATTTCATGGATCATTATCTCCGGAATTGCCGTTCAGTTTTTTTCGACCGGGGGTATGATAAACACAATATTAAGCAAGTTGGGATTTATCAGTGATCCAATAAAATTCATGACCAGTGTAAAATTGTTTTGGGGATTTGCGGTTTCTTTGGATTTGTGGAAGGAATTAGGCTGGTGGACCATCATATTCTTGGCAGCTATCTCAGGAATTAATCAGGATTTATATGAATCGGCACAAATTGATGGTGCAGGAAGACTTAGGAGAATATGGTATATTACTATGCCAAGTATAAAGCCAACAATCATTGTTGTACTAATTCTGGCATTAGGCAATCTTTTTGGTGGAGGATTAAGCGGTTCCAATTTTGAACAGAGTTATTTGCTGGGAAATTCCATGAATAAGGAAGCATCTTCAATTATACAGACATATGTATTCGAGGTTGGATTATCGCAGGGAAGGTATGCATATGCTACAGCGGTCGGACTAATACAATCAATAATTTCATTAATTTTGATATTATCAAGTAACTTTATTTCTAAGAAATTATCAGGGGTTGGATTAGTATAGTAATTTACAGGGCATTCTTCGACTAGATAGGAGTTCAATTATGAGTAACAAATTATTCACTAATATATATCACAAAAAGCGTAGCGCAGGGGATTGGATATTAGATATACTGGTTTATTCTTTTAGTTTTATAGTCCTTATTTTAACATTGTATCCGTTTTACTATATTCTAGTCGTGTCATTTAATGAAGGATTGGATGCATCAGCCGGAGGTATCTATTTCTGGCCCAGAAAGTTTACTTTAGAAAATTATCACATGTTTTTTTCTGACATAAAGTGGATAAAAGGGATTGGAATTACGGTTACTAGAACTTTAATTGGGACAACAATAGGTGTGTTTTTTACAACATTGGTCGCCTATGGTTTATCTTTTCCTAATCTATTGTTTAAAAAATATTATATGTTAATCATTGTTATTAGCATGTATTTTTCCGGGGGAATCATCCCGTATTATACTTTATTGAATCAATTACATTTGATTAATAATTTTGCTGTTTACATAATTCCAGGTGCATTAAATACATTTTTTATCATGATTGCAATGTCATTTTTTGCAGATATATCACCATCGCTAAGGGAATCAGCTACATTGGACGGAGCTAGTGAGATAAAAGTTTTTTTAAAGATTATTCTCCCAATATCCAAACCATTTATAGCAACGTTGATTTTATTTATAGGAGTAGGTCACTGGAATAACTGGTATGATTCTGCGTTTTTTATTCAGGATAAAAATCTTAAAACGTTATCTTATTTAATGATGGAGGTTGTAAACAAGACAATGATAAGTTCAACGTCTGCCAATTACGGTGCATCTTCCAGTACTACGACGGTATCAATTCAGAGCGCAGCCATGATTGTTGCAACACTTCCGATTGTATGTGTTTATCCGTTTTTACAAAAGTATTTTGTAAAGGGAATTATGGTTGGCTCTGTAAAGGAATAAATAAAAAGAGGAGGTAGAGAATATGAAGAAATTTTTTTCATTATTATTAGTTTTATCGTTGGGGGTTGGGTTGTTGACCGGCTGTAAGAGTAATTCATCGGACAATACACAGGGGGCAAATGATATTACGGCTACAACAGGTTCTGAGGATAGTTCTCAAGATAATACTTCAGTGGAGCCGGTAGAACTTGATATTTTTATTGATCAGTCCTGGTGGCCTACGGATAAGTTTGAAGGTATTATTCCGGAAGCTATTCAGGCGGCAACCGGTGTTAAACTGAATGTAACAGTTGCGGCAGATAGCAATCAATTAGGATTAATGATTGCTCAGAACGAGTTACCTGATTTGGTATTTACTAATATGGAATTAAATCGATTATCAAATTCAAATCTATGTTATTCCTATGATGAGCTTTTAACTAAATATATGCCGGATACTACGTTCAACGAGGGTCAGGTGAATGTTGCCAAGACACTTTCCTCGGATGGAAATTATTACTGTTTATTAAACATGTATAATACGAAGGAACAATGGGCAGAGGCCCCGGTTGCACCCGGACAAGGTTGTATTTATTACAGAAAAGATATGTATGAAGCAATTGGGAGTCCTAAAATGGAAACCATGGAGGATTTTCTGGATGTATGTGGAAAGATTAAGGAAGCTTATCCTGACTATACAGCTTTTGCATTAGGAGGAGATTGGAAGCTTGATACCATTTCTGCATGGTGTGGTATATCTGCTGATTATCAGTATACTGAGGACGGAAGTGTAGCTTATAAATCAAGTTTACCGGCTTATAAGAGCTTTCTGAAGTACGCAAATACACTAGCTCGGGACGGTTATATAACTGCTGAAGATTATGCAAATACAAACGAGAATGATGGAGCAGTAAAACCTGAAAACAATCAAGCCTTTGCATTTTCGTGGTACTTGAAACCAAGCAACCACAATGAATTACAGACTAATACCGAGTTGGTGTATCCAGACGCCGAGTGGGCAGTACTGGAACCGTTAGCAGATGAGGGTACTGAAGTTTATTCTACCGGAAGTGGATGGTGCGGTACTTTTATTTCAAAGAACTGTTCTAATCCGGAAGCAGCGATTCGATTGATATCCTACCTCTTCAGTGAGGAGGGAATTCATTTGTCAAAGTGGGGAAGAGAAGGAACTGATTATACACTGGATGCAAATGGAGTTCCGACATGGAGTGACGAATGGATCGAGACAGCAAAAGATACAACAAAGATGAATGAAGTATTTAATCAATGGTTTTATCTTGGGTGTGATTCTATTTCTGATGTAATGCCGGATTATGCAGGAATGACACAAGAAGAAATAGCTCCATATTTGTCATATAAGGAAATCATGAAGTTTGCTTCCGAAATAGGAATTGCAGTACCCAGTACAACTTCAGACGAAGGGTTGATTAAAACGAAATTGACAGAGATGTTGGAAGCACAGGAAGCAAAAGTTATCTTCTCTGAGTCGGATGCAGAGTTTGAAAAAAATTATAAGGATTTGCAAGACAATGCGGCTTCCATTGGAGTTGATAAACTAAACACATATATGACACAAAATGTTGCAGATATAAAAGAGCAGTTTGGTCTTAAATAAACTTTAATACCCTTATACAATCGGAAGGCAGTGCTGTCACACTAAGATCAATTAGTGTGACAGCTTTTTTATTTAAGAGGATTTTCTCTAATTCATAGCATGAGGAAAGATATCTTAGAAAACAAGAAAAATAGATGTTGAAGTAATAGAAATATGATAAACTATACGTATTAGGTAAAATCATATATTACTACAATAAAATCAAATCAAATAAATTTATATAGAGCGGTTATTTTGAAGCGTATATGAAGATATATGAATTGGAAAGAGGAAGTGACAATGAACAGTAAACAAAATTATCAATGGGATAAGTTATCACTCGGAGTTTGCTATTATCCGGAACATTGGGATGAAAAATTATGGAAAGATGATATGCAACGCATGCTTTTGGCCGGTATCAAGACAATTCGAATCGCAGAATTTGCCTGGAGTAAATTTGAGCCGACCGAGGGGAAGTTTACGTTTGAATTCTTTGACGGCTTCATGAAAATAGTGGAAGAGGTGGGGATGAAGGTAATATTCGGTACTCCTACAGCAACTCCTCCCGCATGGCTTACGGAAAAGTATCCGGAGGTTCTAAATCGTACGAAAAGTGAAGTAGTGATGCGTCATGGTAACAGAAGGCATTATAACTACAATTCACTGAAATATCAGGAGCTTTGCTCACGAATTGTTGAACATATCGGAGGACATTACGGCCAGCATCCAAGTATTGTAGGATGGCAGATTGACAACGAGCTTAATTGCGGCGTGAGTGAATTTTATTCGGAAAGTGATACACTTGCTTTTCGAAGGTTTCTACAGGACAAGTATCAGACCTTAGATGTCTTAAATAAGGCATGGGGAACCGTGTTTTGGAATCAGACGTATACGGCATGGGAAGAGGTGTATGTTCCAAGATATAATGACAGCGATTCCACCAATCCGCATGAAGTGCTGGATTACACGAGATTTATTTCGGATAGTGCGATTCGCTTTTGTAAAATGCAAAGTGATATTTTGCGTAAATTCATAACACCGGGAGTATTTATTACTACGAACGGTATGTTTGATAACATAGACAATCATCGTATGGAAAAGGAATGTCTGGATGTTTATACTTATGATTCATATCCGAATTTTGCTTATTGTCTTGTTGAGGATCCTAAAAACAATTTCACATTAAATGATCGCAAATGGAGTAAGTATCTAACTGAAGTACGTTCTATTTGCCCGCATTTTGGGATTATGGAGCAACAGTCAGGAGCAAATGGCTGGAATACCAGGCTGGAGGCACCGGCACCAAAGCCGGGTCAGATGACACTCTGGACGATGCAGAGTATTGCTCATGGTGCTGACTATATCAGCTTTTTTCGTTGGAGAACTTGTACCATGGGTACAGAGATCTACTGGCATGGCATACTGGATTATGATAACTGTGATAACCGTAAGCTGGAAGAAGTAAGAGAAATTCACGAATGGGTTGATAAATTAGAACCGGTAACAGGAGCGGAATATATTGCGAATGTTGGTATTATAAAAGACTACAGCAACATTTTTGATACGCAGTTGGACTGTTGGCATCAGAGGCTCAATAACAGTGATATGGAGCTCTTTGTTGCTTCACAGCTCACTCATACACCGATGGATTATGTCTACTTACAAGATGACAGTGAAGTGGTAGATTTGACGAAATATTCGGTATTGTTTTATCCACATGCATTGATCCTGTCAGAGAAGAAGATGACGCTCTTAAAGTCTTATGTAGAACAGGGTGGATGCCTTATCTTGGGGTGCAGAACAGGGCAAAAGGATGAAACGGGTCAATGCCCAATGACTAAGATGCCGGGGTTGGCAGCGGATTTAGCCGGTGTGACGGTTTCCGAATTTACCTTTGTAGGATCGAATGAAGATAGTTACGTAAACTTCTTAGGGACTAAGATCGAAGCACCTATTTTTAATGATATTCTGGAAATCAATGTAGAAAATACAAAAGTATTGGGAACATACCAGAGCGATTTTTATGATGGAAGGACAGCCTTAGTGGAACATCCCTATGAAAAGGGAAGAGTACTTTATTATGGATCTACCTTTACAAGAGAAAATACGAAGGCATTTTTGGCTTATACCAACATGTTATCTCCCTACGAGGAAATCATAAAATTACCGCAGGAGTGTGAATTGTGTGTTAGAAAGAAAGCCGGAAAGACTTATTTGTTTATATTGAATTATGCTCATAAAGCAGCACAAATTAACTTGGTGCAGCCTTTGATGAATATAAAAACCGGACTTATTGAGAACGGAACAATCGAGATTAGGGCATATGAAACGAGGGTATATAGTAACTATTAGATGAAGCAATGAAAAATGCTGGGAGTATCATAAATCACAGTAAAAATCGAAGGAGAAATCATTTATGAATGTTCAATATATTAATCCATTTATCGAAGCAAGTAAGAAAGTTATTAGTCAAACAACAGAATTACAATCTACATTGGGTAAGGTGTATGTAAAGCAAGCACCCTGTAAAAGCAATAATATTGTGGTGTTAATCGGTTTAACCGGAGAAATTTGCGGGAATGTCATTATTACGATCGGTATTTCATTTGCCTGTAAAATTGCATCAATTATGATGGGAGGTACACCCGTACCGATATTAGATGAAATGGCGAAAAGTGCAATCAGTGAATTAAGTAATATGATTATGGGGACTACTGCGACGATTCTATATAAAAACAATATAAAAATTGATATTACACCCCCGACCATTTTAGTCGGTGATAATATGAGCTTCTCCAATGATAATGCAGTTATCGTTTGTGTTCCTCTTGTATTTGAGGATGGTGAGATTATTGAACTGGATATATCTTATATCGATAAGAAAAAAACTAAGTAATATTGGTAGAGAGTGATCCTTATGAAGGGTATGTATGAATGATAAAGAAACCTGTATCCATTTCTCGCTGTAGAGCTGGTGATGCTTAAAGTAAAGTAAAGTTAAGTACAGGCGAAATCGGAGAAATTGTATATGTGCCTCCACATGACATAGTAAAACCAATCATACGGATTGGCTTAGAATATACTGATTTAAGCAATAGTGAAAAAACTATTGCAAGTATCGTATAGGAAATTCAATGTGATGAATATTGCATTAGGCTTGGATTTAACCTAAAACAGATAGATGAGGAATCGTTTTGATTGCTCAATTGAATGAAAAGATATTTTCTCCTATCATCCAGGTTGATTTATAAAACAAACTTAATTTGCAATAAATCATCATCATAAGAACTGGAGCCCACCATTAATATAAATTCTCCGGGTTCGGTGACGCGGTTTTCGCCCGGTGTTACAAGCGAGAAATCGCTTCGGTTAAAGGTGAAGCTGACTCTCCTTGTTTCTTTCACCTTGAGATTAACCTTTTCGAAAGCAATCAGCTGCTTATAAGGAGTCATAACCGAGCTTACACAATCTCTGAAATAGATTTGTACAGTTTCGAGACCATCTACCTTGCCGGTGTTGGATACATCAACCGTGACTGACAGGCTTTTTTCTTTGAATCGCAGATTAGAATATGCAAAGCTCGTATACGATTTCCCTTCACCAAATACGAATAATGGTGCGGCGGGTAAATCCATGTATTTTCCTCCATGCCATCCCGAAAGG
>WSSedL1CaDRAFT_10000705_pt1 | contig 22541 bp, 20 predicted proteins | sample WetSurSL1Cattail_FD_9464 | JGI IMG/M metagenome (IMG submission 9464)
AGTGGCGGGCAGCGCCAGCGTATTGCCATTGCCCGGGCTATTCTGAAGAACCCGCCTCTGCTGCTGCTTGACGAGGCCACCAGCGCGCTGGATGCCGAGAGTGAGCGCATGGTCCAGGCGGCGCTGGAATCCGCCATGCGCGGACGCACCACACTGGTCATTGCGCACCGGCTGGCGACGGTTCAACAAGCCGACCAAATTGTGGTGATCGACGCTGGCCAGCTGGTGGAACAGGGCACACACAACGAACTGGTGGCTTTGGGTGGTGTGTATGCCGGACTGGCGGCGCTGCAATTTCATGCCTGACAGCCTGGCATTTGAAAGTGATTGAACATCGGTCAGAAGACTTGTAAACTGAACTTCTGACTTCGACAGGAGTACCTCATGGAAATTTCAAGTACCCGGACGACACCCACACAATCCACTCAGCAACCCACTCAGCTACAAAAAACAAAGCAAGCTAACGAGCAGGAACAAGGGCAAAAGACAGAAACCAAGCCTGCCGAGACACCACCACCCGAACCGGTGGTCAACACCCAGGGTCAGACCACAGGTCGACTGGTAAATACCACCGCCTGACAAGCACCCAGCACAGGTGCCATCATGGCCGCGTTAGCAGCCACCAGCAGTGCCACTCCTTCGCTGCAGTCCACGCTGCTCAAAAGTCGTGCGCAGCGGGCTAGGCACGAAGCCAATCAAGCCGAAGACAACGCCGAAAACCTGCGTTTGCAAGCAGAAGAGCAAGATCGTGTGGTGCAGCAGGCACGCCAGCGGGCGCAGAGCTTGGAAAAGCAGGCTCAGATGGCCTCCAACGCCACCCCAGAAGCACCCCAGCAAACCTCAATACAGGTGCAGAGCGAGCCCACCTACGAAAGCACTTTGGCTGGTGCCTTTAACTTGGCTCAACCCGTTTTGGCGGCTGATTTGCCAAGCACCCAGACAAATGTGGCGAGCAACAGTCTGTTCCTACTGGCGACCGAGACTTGGGCCACATCTCCGTCACCGTCACTCGCCCTGCAAAACTACAGCAAACAAGCGGTGGCAACGCCCGAGAAAACCAGAGGGAGCCTCCTCAACACCTCGGCTTGATTCAAGCCTTTTCTACTACCTCTACAGTTTGCGCCTCATGGGGTTGAACCATACGCATCAGGCCAGGTGGCGCAACTCCCGCAACGCCACTGAGATGGGCGCCAAATCTGGTGTTTGTGCGCTGATGGTCTGCAATAACTGGCGCAGCCGACTGATCTGGGCAGCATGCCGGGCCGACCAATCGTCCAGGCTGGTGTGTTTCATCAGCACCGTTTGGGTGATTTGCCCCGCCATGGCATACACATCGTCTCGGGCGCTGCTGCGCGCCTGGGTTTGCCACAAGGTGTCCGTGGGTAAGCGATTGATCTGGGCGCGCCAGCCCGGCAAATCCAGCGTCACCGCCACTGCAAAATAGGTTCGTGCCGCCTGCTCCAGCGGGATATTGGCCGAAGCGCGGAGGTCAACCAGATCCAGCGCAGGAAAAGCGAACTCCAGCGACGTCAAACGCCGCACCAGTTCCGCGTCAATACCCAGATCCACCAGCTCCTGGGTGCTCTGGCGCCAGACATTCTGAGTGGCTTCAGGCAACCAATCTTCCAGATGCGCACGCAACTCACTGGCACTAGGCTGGTAACGGGCGATCAGGGTCGGCAAATCAGCCCCCTTGTCGCGTGTGCGCAGCATCCACCGTGATGCACGCTTGGTGATCGACATCAGTTTGCCCAGCAAATCCAGCTGCAAGGCACTGGGTATCTGGGAGTCCAGCGCATCAATCTGGTCCCACAGTGTTTCCAGGTCAAAAATTTCCCTCGCCAGGGTATAGGCCCGCACCACATCTGCAGTTTTGGCGGCAGCTTCTGCGGCCAGAAAATTGACAAAGGTCGCCCCCATGCGGTTGACCACGGTGTTGGCCACGTGGGTGGCGATGATCTCGCGCTTGAGCGGATGCAGGGCAATAGCGCCGCTGAACTTCTCTGTCAGAACTTTCGGGAAATAGGCTTGTAGCGAACGGTTAAAAAACAGGTCGTCTGGCAAATCGCTGGTGACCAAATCATCAAACACTGATATCTTGGCGTAGGCCAACAACACCGCGTTTTCAGGCGCTGTCAGGCCTGATTTCGCGGCACGGCGAAGCTTGATCTCGTCGTCTGTGGGCAAAAATTCGATGGCCCGGTCTAACCGACCTGATCCCTCCAGCCACTGCATGAGCCGTTGCTGACCATCCAGGAAATAACCGGGTCGGTGGCAGACCACATCCAGCGCCTGAGTTTGGTAATAGTTGTCAGCCAGAACCAGTTGGCCCACTTCGTCGGTCATGGAGGCCAGCAAGTCGTTGCGCTGCTTGAGTGTCATGTCCCCAGCCTCAACCACCCGATCCAGCAATATCTTGATATTGACCTCGTGATCCGAACAATCCACTCCGGCCGAGTTGTCGATGGCATCGGTGTAAATCAGGCCGCCCTTTTGGGCGTATTCAATGCGTCCGTTTTGGGTGCATCCCAGATTGCCCCCTTCCACCAGCACCTTGCAACGCAATTCCGAGCCATTCACGCGGAACGCATCACCCGCCTTGTCACCAACCTGGGCATGGGTTTCCCGTGAGGACTTGACGTAAGTACCAATACCACCGTTGTAAATCAGATCAACCGGCGCCTTGAGAATAGCGTTGAGGAGTTCGACCGGTGACAGCTCCTGCACCTCGACTCCCAGGACAGCGCNAGCAGCGACTGACAATCTGACGGACTTGGCTGCGCGCGAATACACACCACCACCTTCCGAGATCAGTGCCTTGTCGTAGTCGTCCCAGCTTGATCGCGCCAGATTGAACAAACGCCGACGTTCGGCAAAACTTGCCACAACATCTGGGTTGGGGTCGATGAAGATGTGCCGATGGTCAAACGCAGCCACCAACCGGATGTGTTCGGACAGCAGCATGCCGTTGCCAAAGACATCGCCTGACATATCACCGATACCGACCACGGTGAACGGTGTGGTTTGGGTGTTGATACCCAGCGATCTGAAATGCCGCTTGGTCGACTCCCAGGCGCCCCGGGCGGTGATGCCCATCTTTTTGTGGTCATACCCCACCGATCCACCCGACGCGAAAGCATCCCCCAACCAAAACCCGTAGTCGGCAGACAGGCTGTTGGCAATGTCCGAGAAACTTGCGGTGCCCTTGTCGGCTGCCACCACCAAATAAGGGTCATCGGCATCATGGCGGACCACCCGGGCCGGTGCCACCACCTGGCCCTTGACCAAGTTATCGGTCAGATCCAGCATGCCCGAGAGGAAAAGACGGTAACAAGCGATGCCCTCGGCCATCGTGGCGTCACGGTCGGCCGGGTTAGGTGCCGCTTTGAGCACAAACCCACCTTTGGAGCCCACCGGCACAATCACTGTGTTTTTGACGTGCTGCGCCTTGACCAGCCCCAAAATTTCGGTGCGAAAATCCTCACGCCGGTCTGACCAACGGATGCCGCCCCGCGCCACCTTGCCGTTGCGCAGGTGCACAGCCTCCACACGGGGCGAGTACACCCAGATTTCATGCTGAGGCTTGGGCTCAGGCACACCATGCATTTTTTTCGGATCAAACTTGAAACTCAAGTAAGGTTTGTTGTCCTTGGCAACCGTGGTTTGCCAAGCATTGGTGCGAACCGTCGACAGAATGCTGTTGTAAAACTGGCGGATGACACGGTCTTCCTCCAGGCTCGCAACGGCGCCCAGCAAGGTGTCAATTTGCCCCGACAGGAGCTGCTGAGCCGCATCACGGTCACCAGCCAAGTCAGGGTTAAAACGTGTGGCAAACAGATCAAAAAGCAGCTGGGTGAGCGCTGCATTTTTGCGCAGCGTGGTTTCGATGTACGCCTGGCTGAACGCAAAACCGAGTTGTCGAAAATACCGTGTGTAGGCCCGCAACACCGAAATGGATCGACCATCCAGATGGGTGACAAGCACCAGTTGATTCAAGTTGTCGCTATCAACTTCATTGCACCAAACGCTTAAAAACAAGGACTCAAAGCGCTCTTTGACGGTAGAAAAATCCGTACCATCGGGAAGTTGCAAACCAAGATCATGAATCCAGAAATACCGCTCCGCCCCTGGCTCGATCACCCGGTAAGGATGTTCGTCCAGCACCCGTGCGCCCATACATTCAAGTATCGGCAGTGAATCTGACAACGCCACCTTGGTCGTGCTGTACATCTTCAAACGCACAACCCCTGCTTTGGGGTCGATCGGCCGGTACAGTTTGACAGCCAAGCCCAAACGCTCTGACAGCGTTGACAACACCAGCGCATCATCGGCCGCCACCGCGCCAGAAAAGTCTTCCTTGTAGCTGGCGGAAAAAGCATCTGCAAAACGTTTGGACAAAGCCAAACCAGCACCTTCTCCATGGATTTGCAGCAATGCCAGCTTGCAATCGTCCTCCCAGCGCCGTGCCAGATTGGCGATCCGGGCCACCAAAGCGGGCTCATCCAGACTGGAGGACGCTTGCTGAGCTGTCCGAACCAGATAGTGGATGCGTGCCATGGGGTGATCCGTCAGCATCGGCGTGAACTCGACCGACTGCCCATCCAAGGTCCGAACCAGTTCCTCACCAATGTGCAATCGCAACTCGGTGTTGTACCGGTCACGTGGCACATACACCAACACCGATGTGAAACGACCAAAAGGATCGTGGCGCAAGAAAACACAGGTGCGCTGACGCTCCTGCAGTCGCAGGATGCCAATCGCATGGTTGATCAGCGTTTGTGTGTCGACTTGGAACAGTTCATCCCGCGGATAAGCTTCCAGGATGGCCTGAAGCGACTTGGCGGCATGGCTTTCCGGCATCACCTCGGCGGCACGCATGACTTGGGTGATGCGATGCCGCACCCGAGGAATATCCGCTACCGGCGCTGCGTACGCTTTGGAGGTGTACAGGCCCAGAAAGCGGGTCTCGCCCACCACCCTACCTTCGTCGTCAAACCGCTTGATGGTCAGACAGTCCAGCCAGGCCGGGCGATGCACCGTGGATCGGGTCATGGCCTTGGTGGTAAAGACCAATTGGTCCGTTTCCAGGATGGCCTGCGCGTCCAAAGGCAACTGGCTGACCGGTGTAACTGGCTCACCCCGCAAAATCCCTAAGCCGGTTTGAGGCATCGCGGTGAGATGAATCGCTTGACCATCACGCGACACGCTGTAGTCGCGTGCGCCGAGAAAAGTGAAGTGTTGAGCCTGTAACCAGCGCAAAAATGCTACCCCCTCAGACATCGCCTCGGTCGGCTGAGGTGCCCCAGCAGAGGCGTCGATGACATCCTGCAAACGCGCCAGCATTGTTGGCCAGTCGCTTACTGCGGCGCACACGTCGCCTAACACACGCACCAGATCAGCCTGTAATTCATTGAGCTCTGTCTCGGTCATGATCCGATCACACTCGACCAAGATGAAAGACTGGACAGCGGCATCCGTGGTGCCTGCTGGGTTGGCAGAAAAAGCCCGACTCAGCCGATGCTCAGCGTCAAACTCAATCACCAATAAGGGATGAACAATCCAGTGTGCGGTGTACCCCGCACGGTTGACCGCCATCGTCACCGAGTCCACCAAAAAGGGCATGTCGTCCTGCACAATTTGCACTACGGTGTGATCACTGACAAAGCCGTCTTCGGCAATCGTTGGGTTGAACACCCTGACGCGTGCCCCTGAAGGGTTTTGCGGTAAATCCAGCAACCGAAGATGTGCACACGCCATGGCCATGAGGCAAGCAGGGCCACGAGCCTCTAGTTCCTTGGGGTCTGCACTATAAAAATAATTGCAAACGAAGTCTGTCAACGGTTGCCCATGGGGCTCGGTGTTTTCCAGCGAGAAGCTACGCAATGCAGCCAGCGACATGTCATTCATATCCGTCTCCTGTATCTGCCGGAAAGACAAGACAGGCTGATCGATACCGGAGAAATCAGGAAGATGATCGCTGCGGAAACTCTCAGCAGATCTTTGCCATCAGGCTATGTCGTTTTTTTAAACCAATCCAGTGGCCAGGCACCAGAAAACACGTTTTGCAGCCACAACGCGGCAATCAGCGTTTTGGCATCTGTGATCACACCATCTCGACACCAAGCCATCAATTCTGCAGGCGTGGCAGTAAAAACATCCAGCAGTTCGTCCTCATCCAGTTGCCTTTCACCAGCGACCAGCCCCTTTGCAAACCAAATCTCTATGGCCTCGGTGGAATAGGCTGGCACAGGGTGCATCACACCAGCGCGTGCCCAAAAACGGGCCTGATAACCCGTCTCCTCATGGAGTTCACGTTGTGCGCATTGAAAAGGTTCTTCGCCAGGGTCGATCTTGCCGGCCGGAAATTCAGTCATCACCCGATGCAAAGGATAGCGGAACTGCCGCTCAAGGACCAGTCGAACCTCGCCCTGAGCATTCTCGATAAGTGGCACAACCATCACTGCACCTGGGTGCACCACATACTCCCGCGTCGTCAATGCGCCATTGGAGAGCTTGACCGTGTCGCGCAGAACGTGCAAAAAACTACCTTTGCACAACTCGGCGCTAGCGACTTGACGTTCCTGCAAGTGCTCCATGAGGTCCTTGGTTTAGAAAAGCACTGAATAGAAACTGAAAGTATTTGCCGTTAAGTGGACAGCATCTTCAATACGGCATTGGCGCATAGCGTCATCAAACCACCGGGCAACAAACCCAAGACCAACAACAAAGCGGCGTTGATGGTCAAAACAGCGCGCACATCCATGCCCGCACTTAACGGCGCAGTATGAACAGGTGCGTCAAAGTACATCACCTTGACCACCCGCAAATAGTAGAACGCGCCAATCAAAGACATCATGACGGCATACACCGCCAAGGCAATATGCGCGGTTTCACCCGTGGCAATCAACGCTTCCAGAACCGATAACTTGGCATAAAAACCAACCATCGGAGGAATACCAGCCAACGAGAACAGACACAGTGCCATGATGCCAGCGTAAAGTGGGTTGCGCTGATTCAACCCAGCAAAGTCTGCAATCTCTTCACTCTCAAACCCGTCGCGAGACAACAGCAAAACGACACCAAAACTGGCCAAGGTCGTCAACACATAGGAAACGACATAGAACATGGACGCACCATAAGCATTACCGGCAGCATCACCGTGCCCNCTGACCACCCCCGACATCATGCCAATCAACACAAAACCCATGTGTGAAATGGTTGAGAACGCCAACATTCGTTTGATGTTGCTTTGGGCAATTGCGGCCAGATTACCGATGGCCAGTGAGGCAACAGCCATTACCATCAGCATTTGTTGCCAGTCCACCGCCAGTGGCAGCAGGCCCTCAACCAACAGGCGAATCAGCACCGCAAATGCCGACAGCTTCGGGGCACCAGCCACCATCAAGGTGATCACGGTCGGAGCCCCTTGATAGACGTCCGGAATCCACATGTGAAACGGCACCACGCCAAGTTTGAATGCCAAACCGGCAACCAAAAAGACCAGACCAAAGATGAGAATCTGGTGGTCAATTTGCCCCCCATTGATCGCCTTCAACACTTGACTCAAGTCCAAGGTGCCAGTCGCGCCATATAACATCGACATGCCATAGAGCAGCAGTCCCGAGGCCAGCGCGCCCAGAACAAAATACTTCATGGCAGCCTCGGTAGACAATACATGGTCTCGGCGCAGGGCCACCATGGCATAACTCGACAACGTCAACAACTCGATGCCCATGTAAATGCCCAGGAAGTTGTTGCCCGAGATCATCACAAACATACCCAGCAGCGAAAACAAGCTCAGCGTAAACAACTCACCGCCACGCAGCATGTCGCGGCCAGCGGCATAGTCTCGCCCGTACACCAAGACCACCATGACTGCGGCTGCAGCAAAACATTTGAGCCAATGCCCCATGGCATCGTTGACAACCATGTTGCCAAAGGCGTAGACGGTTTGCCCAGAGGTCGCAGAAGTGGCCTCCAACGCCACCACGACCGCGAGCGTCAGCAAGGTGAGTCCATAGGTGGCACCCCGCTTGGCACTCTTAACCGACAGATCAAACAGCAGAATCACGCAGGCCATGACCAACAGGACCATTTCGGGAAGTACAGCCAGCAAACTGAGTTTGTCAAACATGTGTGTCTCTTGTCTAGGGTATCAGGTTGAGTAACTCAGGGCAGCTTAGATTGGGCAACGTGTCTCAGCAACTCAGCCACAGACACGTCCATCACATCGGTGAACGGTTTCGGGTAGATACCCATGTACAGAACCGCAATGGCCAGCAAAGCCAGAAAGAAAAATTCACGCTTGTTGATATCGAGCAATTGTTTGACATGGTCGTTGGCCACCGGTCCCAGGTACACCCGTTTGAACATCCACAGTGAATATGCGGCACCAAAAATCAAAGCACTGGCCGCCGCCATACCTACCCAGAAATTGACCTTGACAGCACCAAGGATCACCATCCATTCCCCCACAAAACCAGCGGTACCCGGCAAGCCGCAGTTGGCCATGACAAACAGCAAGGCAAAGGCAGTGAACCGAGGCATGGTGTTGACCACACCGCCGTAACTGGCAATTTCCCGAGAATGCATGCGATCGTATAAAACGCCAATGGCCAAGAACATGGCTGCAGAAACAAAACCATGAGAAATCATTTGGACTATGCCACCCGATACCCCAAGGTCATTAAAAATGAAAAAACCCAGCGTAACGAACCCCATGTGGGCCACCGACGAATAGGCTACCAATTTCTTCATATCCCGCTGAACCAAGGTAACCAATCCAACGTACACCACCGCAACCAACGACAACCCAATCATCAGGCCCGCCCAGTGGTGTGAGGCATCCGGAGCAATCGGCAATGAAAAACGCAGAAAACCGTAAGCCCCCAGCTTCAGCATGATGGCCGCCAGCACCGCAGATCCACCGGTAGGCGCCTCGACGTGTACATCAGGCAACCACGTATGCACCGGCCACATCGGGACTTTGACCGCAAATGCCGATAAAAAGGCAAAGAACAATAAGGTTTGCGCAGTGCTGTCCAGTGGTAACTTGTGCCACACCGCCAGATCAAAGCTGTTGCCGGACTGCACATAAAGATAAATCAGCGCAACCAGCATCAGCAGTGAGCCCAGCAAGGTGTAGAGGAAGAACTTGAAGGACGCGTAAATCTTGTTCGGACCGCCCCAGATACCAATGATCAGATACATCGGGATCAGCGTGGCCTCAAAAAACACATAGAACAACATGCCGTCCAGCGCACAAAACACACCAATCATCAAGCCGCTGAGGATCAGGAATGCGCCCATGTACTGGTTCACCCGGCTGGTGATCACTTCCCAACCAGCAATCACCACAATCACATTGATAAAAGCCGTCAACAAGACAAACCACAGCGAGATGCCGTCCACACCCAGGTGATAGTTAACGTTAAAACGCTCAATCCAAGGTGATATTTCCACAAACTGCATTGCCGCCGTCGAAACATCAAACCGCAGATACAGTGGCAAAGCCACCAGCAAACCAAGCACAGCCCCCAACAGGGCCAGCCAACGAACGGTACGAACTTGATCTTCCCGCCCCATTGCCAACAGAATCACGCCAAACAGAATCGGCGTCCAAATAGCCAGGCTCAAAAAACCCATTTTTATATTTCTCCTATTTGAGCCAGACGAAATACGTCATCAGCACGAAGATGCCCAGCACCATCGACAACGCGTAGTCGTACAAATACCCGGTTTGGAATTTCCTGACCACACTGGAGATCAAGCCCACCACGTGCCACGAACCATTCACCGCCGCGCCATCAATCAAGGTTTGATCACCCACCTTCCAGAACACCGTACCCAAACCACGGGCTCCACGGGCCAACACGTTTTCGTTGAACCAGTCCAAGTAATACTTGTTCTCCAACAGTTGATACAGTGGCATCACGCTGCGTTTGATGGCAGCAGGTAAAGCGGGATTGATCATGTACATGTAATACGAGGAAACCACCCCGGCCAGTGCCAGCCAGAAGGGTGTTGCCGAAAATCCATGCAGAGCTAATGCCGCCGCACCATGGAACTCCTCAGTTAAGACTTCCATGCCTTTGTGAATCTCACCATTCACAAAAATAGCATCTTTGAAAAAATCACCAAACAGCATCGGTCCGATGGTGTAGCCGCCAATAATCAACGAGGGAATCGCCAGCAAAATCAAAGGCACAGTGACAACCCAGGGTGACTCTTTGGGATGATGATGCGTGTTATGGCCGTGATCATGATCAGCGTGGTCGTGACCATGGTGGACATCAGGATTCTGATCAAAACGCTCCTTGCCATGGAACACCAGAAAGTACAGCCTAAAAGAATAAAACGCGGTCACAAACACACCAGCCAGCACCGCAAAGTAGGCAAATCCAGACGCTGGCAAACTGCTGGCGTGAACCGCCATGATGATTTCATCTTTCGAGTAAAAACCGGAAAAGAACGGCGTCCCAATCAAGGCAAGCGATCCAATCAACGAGGTGATCCAGGTGATTGGCATGTATTTACGCACGCCACCCATCCAGCGAATATCCTGGTTATGGTGCAGGCCCATGATCACGGAGCCCGCCGCCAAAAACAGCAGCGCCTTAAAAAACGCGTGGGTCATCAAATGGAACACAGCGACCGAGTAAGCGGAAGCACCCAGAGCAACCGTCATGTAACCTAACTGCGACAAGGTGGAATAAGCCACCACCCGCTTGATGTCGTTCTGAATGATGCCCAAAAAACCCATGAACAACGCCGTGATCGCACCGATGATCATGATGAAATTCAACGCAGCTTCACTCAATTCAAACAGCGGAGACATGCGGGCTACCATGAAAATCCCAGCGGTGACCATCGTAGCGGCGTGAATCAGAGCCGAGATCGGTGTGGGACCTTCCATGGAGTCTGGCAACCAGACGTGCAAAGGAAACTGCGCCGACTTGCCCATGGCACCAATAAACAGACAAATACAAATCACAGTGACCAGCATCCAGTCCGTACCTGGCAAAGTCAGGGCGGCAAGTTCATTCGCCTTGGCAAAAGCCTCTGTATAACTCAAGGTTCCAGCATAGGCCGCAATGAGGCTGATACCAAGGATGAAGCCGAAGTCACCGACCCGATTCACCAAAAAAGCTTTCATATTGGCAAAAATGGCCGTTGGCTTGTTGTACCAGAAGCCAATCAGCAGGTAAGAAACCAGGCCGACAGCCTCCCAGCCAAAGAACAGTTGCAACATGTTGTTGCTCATCACAAGCATCAGCATGGAAAAGGTAAACAGCGAAATATAGGAAAAGAAACGGTTGTAACCCTCGTCTTCTTCCATGTAACCGATGGTGTAGATATGGACCATCAAGGAGACAAAGGTGACGACACACATCATCATGGCAGTGAGACCGTCAACCAAAAAACCAATCTCCATCTTCAAACCACCCACCACCATCCACGTATAGAGGGTTTCATTAAAACGCGCGCCGTCCAGCGCTACACTTTTGAGAGTGGCGGCAGACAAGATGAATGACAACAACACACCAATGATAGCAATTGAATGTGAAGCCCGTCGTCCTATGCTGTTGCCACCGAACTTGGTTCCCAGAACACCAGCGATCAGCGCACCAGCCAACGGGGCCAATGGAACTGCTGCCAATACTGGGGCGGATAGGGTTTGACTCATTTCCTGTTACCCCTTCAACGAATCAAGTTCGTCCACATTGATGTTGGATTTGTTGCGAAACAGCACCACCAAGATTGCCAAGCCGATCGCAGACTCTGCGGCAGCAACTGTCAGAATGAAAAACACGAATATCTGTCCGTGCAGGTCACCCAAGTAATGCGAGAAGGCGATGAAGTTGGTGTTAACAGCCAGCAACATCAACTCAATGGCCATCAACAAAACGATCAGGTTCTTGCGGTTCAAAAAGATGCCGATAACCGAAAGCGCAAACAAAATGGCCCCCAATGTCAAAAAATGGCCCAATGTCAACGTCATGCTTTGCTCTCCCCAGATGGTGCTTCGACGGCCTCAACAGGTAAGGCGGGTTGGGTGGCGACTAACTTCACCACAGTCATCCGGTCCTTGGCCCGGACTCGAACCTGAGCGGCAGGATCAATCGCCTTGCTGTCTTTGCGCTGGCGTAATGTCAGGGCAATTGCCGCAATCATGCCCACCAGCAAAATGGCGGTTGCCACTTCAAGCGGGTAAAAGTACTGTGTATAGAGCAATTTGCCCAACTGTTTGCTGTTGGAAAGTTCAGCCTCGACTCCGGTCGTAGCGAGCCCAGCATTCACCCCATCTGCAACATGGAAACCACCCAACAATACCGCAGACATCTCCACAACAATCAAGATCCCTAGAATGGCTGCCAGCGGAAAATGCTTCCAGAAACCTTTGCGCATCTCCTCCATGTTGACATCAAGCATCATCACCACAAACAAAAACAACACCATCACCGCGCCAACATAAACAAGCACCAGCGTCAATGACAAAAATTCTGCCTTGAGCAACATCCAAATCATCGATGCCTGAAAAAACGTGAGGACAAGGCACAACACAGCATGCACGGGGTTGCGCGTTGTGATCACGCGAAAAGCAGCAGCCAGCAAGATGGCAGAAAACAAATAAAACAGACCAGTCGTGACACTCATGATTCGGTTTCTTTCTTACGACGGATCAACGGTATTTGGCATCAGCCAATTTGCTGGCAGCAATTTCTGGCTCATAACGATCGCCCACGGCCAGCAGCATTTCTTTGGTGAAATACAAGTCGCCCCGCTCCTCCCCGTGATATTCCAGAATATTTGTTTCCACTATGGAGTCCACAGGGCAACTCTCTTCGCAGAAACCACAAAAAATGCATTTGGTTAAATCAATGTCATAGCGGGTGGTGCGACGGGAACCATCTGCCCTTTCTTCGGATTCGATAGTGATCGCCATGGCGGGGCATACCGCCTCACACAGCTTACAGGCAATACAGCGCTCCTCACCCGTTTCATAACGACGAAGGGCGTGCAAGCCACGAAAACGCGGGGATAAAGGTGTTTTTTCCTCCGGGTACTCAAGCGTAATTTTGCTTTTGAAAGCGTATTTACCCGTGAGCCGCATGCCTTTGAAAAGCTCGGTCAGAAAGAAACTCGAGAGAAAATCCGACAAAAAAAAGGCATTCACGGAAGTGCTTTTACTGGTGTTCAAAGTTGGGGTTGACATAAGCGACTCGCATTACTTCCAAATGTTCCACGGTGTCTGCATCCAGACACCAATCACCACCAGCCAAACCAAGGTTACGGGAATAAAAATCTTCCAGCCCAAGCGCATGATCTGGTCGTAGCGAAACCGAGGAAACGTCACACGCACCCAGATGAAGACATTCATCACTGCAAAGGTCTTGAGCCCGAGCCAGATCCATCCTGGAATCCAATTCAAACTCTCAACAGGTGGCAGCCAACCACCAAAAAACATGGTGACACACAGAATTGAAATCAACCAAATATTGGCGTACTCCGCCATCTGGAACATGGCCCACGACATGCCGGAATACTCCACCATGTGCCCAGCCACAATTTCCGACTCACCTTCAATGACGTCAAAGGGATTGCGATTTGTTTCAGCCAAACCCGATACAAAATAGACAATCACAATTGGCAGCAAAGGCAGCCAGTTCCAGGACAGGAAAGACCATCCCATCTGGGAAAAATACCCTTTACCTTGGCCCATCACAATGTCTGTCATGTTCAAACTGTTTGACACCATCAGGACAATCAAGAAGCAAAAACCCATGGCAATTTCATAACTAACCATCTGGGCCGAGGCACGTAGTGCGCCCAGGAATGCATACTTGGAATTCGAAGACCATCCGGAAATGATCACGCCATACACTTCCATGGATGCAATGGCCATCAAAAACAACAGACCCGCATTCAGATTGGCAACGGCAATCTCCGGGCCAAATGGCACGACCACCCATGCCGCCAATGCGGGCGCTACCGTGAGAACCGGCCCCATATAAAAAAGAAACTTATCCGAAGCGGCCGGCCGGATAATTTCCTTGGTCATCAATTTCAAAGCATCGGCGATCGGCTGTAGCAGGCCCCACGGTCCAACGCGGTTTGGGCCAATTCGGATTTGCACCCAGCCCAGCAACTTGCGCTCCCACAGCGTGGCATAGGTCACTGCACCCATCACGATCACCAAAACCGGAATGATCTTGATCAACGCCCAAATCACCGGCCAAGCCATGTGCGTCCACCATTCAGCGGATACAAGTCCAAGGCCACCGGAATACATCAAGTCAATCATGCTGGTACCTCGGTCTCAGCGACTTTGGCATCTGCGGTACTTTGCAGGGCTGGCGCACGACGCACAATGCCATCGAGTTGATAAATACTGGCCACACACGGTTCGACCCATTCTGCCTTGACAACTGCAACCTGAGCATTTGCATTGCTCAAACTAACGGCTGAAACATACGTGGGCACCACACCGTCACCATCTGCCAGCGCCAGCCGTAAGACCTCTTGAGACGACTCTGAATCAAAGCCAGGCAGGTCTAAGACGTTGGCCAGCGCTCGGAATACCTTCCACGCTGGTCGGGTTTCCCCGAGCGGTTTGACCACCGCATGAAAACCCTGCACCCGTCCTTCAGCATTAACAAAGGTACCGGATGTTTCTGTAAACGGAGCTATCGGCAAAAGTACATCACTGATGTCCAAATTGGCCTTAAACGGACTCAAGGTCACCACCATTTTGCTTTGACCCAGCGCGGTCATGGCCGCTGCTCCGCCCGCGCTGTCAAATTGCGGTTCGGTATTGAGCAAAATAGCAGCTTTCAGCGCGCCAGAGAGCATTTGACCGGCGTTGAGTCCTTGCGCCTTGGGCATGGCGCCAACAACCTGCGCACCAACAGTATTGGCGGCTTCGGTTAGGTAACCCACAGTGGCACCGGTGTGCTCACCAATCCAGTTGGCCAAAGCCAGCAGCTGACTGGCTTGCGGGTGATGCGCCGCCGCATTGCCCAGCAAAATAGCCTTCCGCTCTCCTTCAAGCAACGAGATTGCCACGGCACGTGCAACGTCCGTCACCTGTCCGTTGCCAGGTGCCACCGTCTTCTTTTCAAAAGCCACTGCGGCAGCAATATCAGCAAGCGCTTGTGCCCAGGCTGCGGCTGGCGCGATGCATGTATTGGCAACTGGCATAGCCCAATCCACGGCGCGTGCAGCCACAACATGAACCGCACAGCCTAGCTTGACGGCCTGACGCACACGTTGGGCAAACAGCGGATGCTCTTTGCGCAGACTGGAACCGATCACCAAAACACTTTGCAGAGTCGACAAATGCGCAATCGGCAAGCCCAAATACCGCGCACCCGCTTGCCCTGTTTCGAATTGCGCATGACGAAGCCGGTAATCAATGTTGTCGCTGCCCAGGCCACGCACCAAGGCCCCCGCCAGGTACAACTCTTCCAAGGTGCTGTGCGGGCTGACCAAGGCACCAATAGCGCTGGCGCCGTAGTCCGCCTTGATGCTTTTTAAGCCTTGTGCCACATATTCCAGCGCCGTCTTCCAGTCAACGGTGTGCCACTCACCGCCCTGTTTGATCATCGGGTTTGCCAGTCGATCTGCACTGTTCAAGGCCTCGTACGAAAAACGATCCCTATCCGCTATCCAACATTCGTTGATCGCTTCATTTTCCAGAGGGACAACACGCATGACTTTATTGCTCTTCACCTGCACAATCAAATTGGTACCGGTTGAATCATGCGGACTGATGGACTTGCGACGTGACAACTCCCAGGTACGAGCGCTGTAGCGAAACGGCTTGCTGGTCAAGGCGCCCACAGGACAAATGTCAATCATGTTCCCCGACAACTCGGAGTCAATCGTCTGCCCGACAAAGGTTTCAATTTCGGCGTGTTCACCGCGATGCGACATGCCCAACTCCATGACGCCAGCGATCTCCTGTCCGAATCGCACACAACGGGTGCAATGGATACAGCGCGCCATCTCTTGCATCGAGATCAGTGGGCCAACATCCTTGACTGGGACAACCCGCTTTTCTTCTTCGTAACGCGACCTAGTCCCGCCATAACCGACGGCCAGATCTTGCAGCTGGCATTCACCACCTTGGTCACAAATTGGACAATCCAAAGGGTGATTGATCAGCAAAAACTCCATCACCGACTGCTGGGCCTTGATGGCCTTGTCGGATTTGGTGCGCACCACCATGCCCTGTGTCACCGAGGTTGCGCAGGCTGGCATGGGCTTGGGCATTTTTTCAATGTCCACTAAGCACATGCGGCAACTGGCTGCGATGCTGAGCTTCTTGTGGTAGCAAAAGTGAGGGATATACGTCCCCACTTTTTCAGCAGCATGCATTACCGTGCTGCCCTGTTCAATGGCAACTTTTTGACCGTCGAGTTCAATTTCAATCATCTGGTGCTCACTCAAACGTATGCGGGAACCATGCAGGTCTTGTGTGCGATGTGGTACTCAAATTCAGGCAAATAATGCTTGAGCATGGCACGCACCGGCATGGCTGCTGCATCCCCAAGTGCGCAAATTGTGCGTCCCTGAATGTCCTCTGCCACGGAATTCAGCAGGGCCAGATCGGCGTCGCGACCCAAACCATTCTCAATGCGGTCCACCACACGAGACATCCACCCTGTCCCTTCCCGACAAGGTGTGCACTGTCCACAGGACTCATGCATGTAAAAGTAACTGAGTCGCTGCAAACTCTTGACCATGCAACGCGAATCATCCATGACGATGACCGCCCCCGAGCCCAGCATCGACCCCGCCTTGGCAATGGAGTCGTAGTCCATGGTGCAATCCATCATGATATGGGCAGGCAACACAGGAGACGACGACCCGCCTGGAATCACTGCCTTGAGTTTGCGCCCGGATCGCACCCCGCCCGCGAGCTCAAGCAAGGCCGCAAAGGGTGTCCCCATCGGAACCTCATAGTTGCCCGGCAATTCGACATCACCACTCACCGAGTAAATCTTGGTACCACCATTATTGGGCTTGCCCGATTCCAGATAAGCCTTACCACCATTGCGAATAATCCAAGGTACCGCACCAAAAGTTTCTGTGTTGTTGATGGTGGTTGGTTTGCCATACAGACCAAAACTGGCTGGGAACGGTGGCTTGAAACGCGGCTGCCCTTTTTTGCCCTCCAACGATTCCAATAAACCTGTCTCTTCACCGCAAATGTAGGCACCGAACCCATGCGCAGCATGCAACTGGAAACTGAAGTCGGTGCCAAGAATGTTGTTACCCAACAGACCGGCCGCCCGGGCTTCTTCCAGCGCTTTTTCGAAACGTCGATAGGTGTGAAAAATTTCACCGTGAATGTAGTTGTAACCGACGGAAATACCCATGGCATAGGCGGCAATGATCATGCCTTCAATCACGATATGTGGATTGAACTCCATGATGTCGCGGTCTTTGCAGGTGCCAGGCTCACCTTCATCCGAGTTGCAAACCAGGTACTTTTGACCCGGAAATTGGCGCGGCATGAAACTCCACTTGAGCCCGGTCGGAAAACCAGCGCCGCCGCGACCACGTAGACCAGATTCTTTGACCGTGGCAATCACTTGGTCTTGGGTCAAGCCAGCACCACCATCCAAACCCAACACTTGACGCAAGGCCTGGTACCCGCCACGTGCTTCGTAGTCTTTCAGGCACCAGTTGGAACCATTGAGACCCGCCAGAATTTGGGGGTTGATGTGCCGATTGTGGAAACAGGTTTGTTCACCGGATGACTGAAATTGGGCTAAAAAGCTGTCAGCGCTCATGACTTCACCTCCATGGAACGCAGGCCGTCCACCAACTGATCGAGCTTGTCGTCAGTCATGAAACTACACATATTGGTGTCATTGACCAGCATCACCGGGGCATCGGCACAAGCACCCAGACACTCACATTCTTGTAGCGTGAACAGCCCATCAGTTGTGGTCTGATTGGCATCAATGCCAAGCTTCTCTTTCAAATGTGACAAAGCGTGTTCACCCTGGCGCAACTGGCAAGGCAAGTTGGTACAGACATTGAGCTTGTACTTACCCACAGCCTTTTGGTTGTACATGTTGTAAAAGCTGGTGACTTCATGCACAGCCATCGGCGCCATACCCAGATAGTCGGCCACCAGGCGTTCACTCTCTGGACTGACAAAACCTTGCTCCTGCTGCACGATTTGCAGGCAAGCCATGACAGCAGACTGACGCTGCTCGAAAGGATATTTGGCAACCTCTTTGGCAAAGGCAGCGAGAGATTTTTCTGAAATCATCGGTCAACTTCCCCAAACACAATATCCATCGTGCCGATGATCGCTACTGCATCAGCAATCATGTGGCCCTTGCCCATCTCGTTAAGGGCAGCCAAATGCACGAAGGCAGGGGGGCGAATTTTCATACGGTACGGTTTGTTGGCACCGTCACTGATCATGTAGATGCCAAACTCGCCTTTAGGGTGCTCGATGGCGGAGTAAGCCTCCCCTTCCGGCACGGCAAAACCTTCAGTGAACAGTTTGAAGTGGTGAATCAGGTCTTCCATGTTGGTTTTCATGGACTCCCGATCCGGCGGTGCAACTTTGTGGTTGTCCGTGATCACCGGGCCCGGGTTGACACGCAACCAGTCGACACACTGTTTGATGATGTGGTTGGACTGCTTCATTTCTTCCATACGCACCAGATAACGGTCGTAGGTATCACCGGTCTTGCCCACCGGAATGTCGAAGTCAAGCCGGTCGTACACCTCATAAGGTTGTTGCTTACGCAGATCCCACGCAACGCCAGAACCGCGCAACATCGGCCCGGTAAATCCGAGATTCAGCGCCCGCTCGGGCGTCACTACACCAATGCCCACCGTACGCTGCTTCCAGATCCGATTTTCAGTCAGCAGCGTGTGGTATTCATCTAGATAAGTCGGGAAACGCTGAGTGAAGTCATCAATAAAATCCAGCAGGCTGCCGCCCCGGTTGCGGTTGAGAGCCTGGGTTGATTTGGCACTGCGGATCTTATTGGGCGCATGACGCGGCATCGCATCTGGCAAATCGCGGTACACCCCACCGGGTCGAAAATAAGCCGCGTGCATGCGAGCGCCACTCACTGCCTCATACGCATCCAGTAGATCTTCGCGCTCACGAAAGGCATACAGCATGACAGTCATGGCGCCACAGTCAAGAGCATGCGCCCCCACCCACAACAAGTGATTGAGCAAACGAGTGATTTCGGCAAACATTACCCGGATATATTGCGCGCGAAGCGGCACTTCCAAGCCAAGCATTTTCTCAATGACAAGGCAGTAAGCCTGCTCATTACACATCATGGACATGTAATCCAATCGATCCATGTAAGGCAAGGTTTGCAAAAACGTCTTGTTTTCTGCCAGTTTCTCAGTGGCGCGGTGCAACAGACCAATGTGTGGGTCGGCGCGTTGAATCACTTCACCATCGAGTTCCAAAACCAAGCGCAACACACCATGCGCGGCCGGGTGTTGCGGCCCAAAATTAAGGGTGTAGTTTTTAATGTCCGCCATAACTTACTGCGCCTGCGGCAGACCTCCATAGTTCTCTTCGCGGATGATGCGAGGCGTGATCTCGCGCGGCTCAATCGTCACAGGCTGATAAATCACTCGCCGCTGCTCAGCGTCGTAACGCATTTCAACATGCCCAGACAGGGGAAAATCTTTGCGAAATGGATGCCCGATGAATCCGTAGTCCGTCAATATCCGACGCAGATCATCATGTCCCTCAAAAATAATCCCAAAAAGGTCAAATGCCTCCCGTTCGAACCAGTTAGCGGCACTCCAGATATCGCAGACTGACCGGACTACCGGCACATCATCATCACCAGCAAACACCTTGAGTCGAACACGCTGATTCAAACTCACCGACAACAAATGCAATACCACGCAAAACCGTGATCCAGTTTGCGGCTCATCTTTGTAGGTCGAATAGTCCACACCACACAAGTCAATCAATTGCTCAAATTGACAAAACGGGTGATCACGCAGTGTCAACGCCACCTGGTGGTAGTCAGCCGCTTTCACCACCAGCGTCAACTCACCCCATTTAACAACGCTGCTCTGAATCAGTGGACCCAAAGCCACTCCGACCTGCGTCTGGAGCGTCTGAAGATTTACCGCGTATACCGTCATGAGATTCCTTTTACGTGCGCGCGATCGTTTGGGTACGCCGGATTTTGCTCTGCAACTGGATGATGCCGTACACCAGTGCTTCGGCCGTAGGTGGGCAGCCCGGCACATAGATGTCAACCGGCACAATCCGATCACAACCACGCACCACCGAATAGCTGTAGTGGTAATACCCCCCACCATTGGCGCATGAGCCCATGCTGATGACCCAGCGCGGCTCGGCCATCTGGTCATACACCTTGCGAAAGGCTGGTGCCATCTTGTTGGTCAAGGTTCCCGCCACAATGATCAAATCAGACTGGCGCGGACTGGGCCGAAATACCTCGGCACCAAACCGGCTGATATCGTACCTGGCAGCCGCAGCATGCATCATTTCAACCGCACAGCAGGCCAGACCGAAGGTCATGGGCCAAACAGAACCTGTCTTGGCCCAGTTCACGACGCTGTCAAATGTCGTCGTGACAAACCCCTCTTTAAGAACACCTTCAATCATTGACTTACTCCCAATCCAGGGCGCCTTTAAGCCACATGTACACAAAGCCAATCGTCAGAATGGTCACAATTTCCAAACCAATCATGAAGCCATATAAGCCCAACTCTCTGAGCGTGACAGCCCACGGAAACAGGAGGGCCGTTTCCAAATCAAACAGAATAAAGAGAATGGCTATCAGGTAATAACGGACATCGAACGTCATCCGCGCGTCGCCAAACGCCCCAAAGCCGCATTCATAAGGAGAATTCTTAGCTGCATCCGGTCGATTAGGACCAAGAACGTAACCAATCACCTGAGGAAGCACCCCAATGGCGATGCCCACCAGGATAAACAAGAGTACCGGCAGGTACTGACCAAGATTCATCATAAGGATTTGTCTGCTTGTGTCTCCGGCACATTTGCACGTGCGCGAGTTGTTTATCTGGTGCCGTCGGCGAGACTCGAACTCGCACAGCTTTCGCCACTACCACCTCAAGATAGCGTGTCTACCAATTCCACCACGACGGCAATTTAGATCTCCTGCAAGACGCAAACCTTGATGTTTGTTAAGTCTGTAGAAGCAAGCAGGAGTTTACCCTGAAATCCTTGTTCTCCCTGGGCAAGAGTATATTTCCCGAGCCAATTACTTCGACGGAATCTGTGCTGCACCAGAAGCCGGAACGACCGGGGCCACAGCCGCAGGCACGGGGGCGACCAAGGCTGCATTTTCCAAAACGCTGCCAGAACTGGCGGCTGGTCGAGCCGAACCGAAGTACGCCAGACCCAGGGTAGTGATGAAGAAGATAGTAGCCAACACAGCAGTAGTGCGTGACAGGAAATTGGCGCTGCCGCTGGCGCCAAATAGGCTACCTGAGCCACCACTGCCAAAAGCGGCCCCCATGTCAGCACCTTTACCATGCTGCACCAGAATCAAGCCCACCATCACCACCGCAGAGAGCATCTGCACCGCCAGCAAAATCGTCAACAAAATATTCATACCTTACTCCTCATTCAATAGCTATCAACGCTTATCTTTCAAGCGGCTGCAGCAATAATCGTTAAAAAATCCGGGGCTTTGAGGGCAGCACCACCAATCAGGCCACCATCAATGTCCGGCTGCGCCAACAGCGACGCGGCATTGGCAGCGTTCATGCTGCCACCGTACAACAATTTGATGCGGTCAGCGTGATCAGAGGCTGCTTTCAGTTGGGCACGCAACACCGCATGAACCTGCTGCGCTTGCTCAGGTGTTGCGGTTTTTCCGGTGCCAATGGCCCAGACCGGCTCATACGCCACCACCACTTCGCTGATGCACGGTCCATTGGTGTGGATCACCGCGGCCAACTGACGCTTAACCACCTCATCCGTTTTACCGGCTTCGCGCTCAGCCAGCGTCTCGCCAACACACACAATCGGGGTGATACCACTGCTCAGAGCGCGCTGCGCCTTAAGTGCCACCACCTCGTCGGTTTCACCGTGGTATTGGCGACGCTCAGAATGCCCCACAATGGCGTAACGCACACCAAACTCCTTGAGCATGGCAGCCGACGTTTCACCGGTGTAGGCGCCACCTTCATGCGCCGAGATATCTTGCGATGCCAGATCGATCTTGGTGCCAGCCAACAAGGCCTGGCACTGCGACAAATAAACCGCTGGCACACCCACAACAACCCCGCAAGTGGCTTGACCCAGACCAGCCAGGATGTCTTTGAGAAGCTTGTCATTGGCAGCCAGGCTGCCATTCATCTTCCAGTTACCTGCAATCAGCTTTTTCATGATGTTTTTTCCCAAGTCAAAACAATTTTTCCGACATGCTGGCTCGATTCCATCAAGGCATGCGCTGCAGCCACATCGGCAGCCGCAAACGACCGGTAAATCACCGGCTTGATACGTCCGTCAGCCAGCGCTGGCC
>WSSedL1CaDRAFT_10000707_pt1 | contig 22524 bp, 12 predicted proteins | sample WetSurSL1Cattail_FD_9464 | JGI IMG/M metagenome (IMG submission 9464)
TCCCGCCGGCGCCTGCTGCGGCTCCCATTGCAATCGCATTCGTGAAATTGATTTCGAAGCGCATGAAGGTCCAGGCCAGTAAATACGTGATGGAGGAAGGCACAATAGCCTGGAAGACAATTTGCCAGAAATTCGCACCGCTTGCTTTCAGAGCTTCGATAATCCCGCTGTCCATTTCTTCAATGGACTCCGCGTAGGCCTTGACCAGATACCCTGCACTGTGGAAGGTAAGGCCGATGACGGCGGCAATCCCCCCGAGGCCGGCGGATACGGCAAAAATAAGCACCCACAAAATGGTCGGGACGGCACGGATGAAAGCCACAATGCTTTTTACGACAATCGCCGTCCGATGATTGCTAATATTCTTGGCACAGAGCAATGCGCCAAAGAAAGCGATAATTGCTCCGAATATGGTGGAAAGGATGCCAAGGGAAAAGGTAATCAGAAGCTGGTGCAAAATTCCCATTGTCGTATCATAAGTAAGCCTGGGCATGAAGAATACCGTTTTGATATTAATCAAAGTACTGCTTACTGCTTCTGCAAAATTAATATTTTTATAATCAAAGGTCAGAAAACCATATATGGTCAATCCTAACAGCACAAGCACCGTCAGCTTTATGGCAACACTGCTCCTGCTTTTTGCACCCGTTTTGATTTTACCCTTTGCCGTTTTTCGGATATACTTTTGGATCTCAAAACTGAGTGTTGGATTTTGTATGGCAAATGCCTCGTCTGTCATCATAAAATCACCTTTCTGATATTTGTAGAAACCATCTCGATCATAATGACCAGGATCACGATGGAAAGGACCACAAGTCCAGCCGACGGGTAATCAAGGCGTTTATAATATAAATCAAACAGATATCCGATTCCCGTGCCGGTAAGGATACCGATCAGAGTTGAGCTTCGGATGTTGGTTTCAATCATGAACATGACCCAGGTTATGATTTCGGAGAGGGAAGACGGAACAATCCCTTGAAATACCGTTTGCATATAGGTGGCGCCGGAAGCGTTCAGCGCCTCGACGCAATCGCTGCTGACTTCATCTATGGTTTCTATGAAGGTTCTGGTCAGCATGCCGAATGTAGTGAAAAACAAGGCGAAAAAGCCTGTCAGAACATTCTGTCCAAAGGAAAACATCAGGAGAATCGCCCAGACCACATCGGGAACATTGCGGAAAAAGGCCGCAAATATACGGACCGCTCTGGCAATGACACCGTTCACTTTCGTCGTTTTAGATCCCAGAAGGCTGAAAAAGAACGCAAAGACTGCTGAAACCACAGTAACTGCGACGGAGAGAAGTGCAGTTTCCCCCAGCTTTTTCAGAATATTGGGCAGCCGCACCAGGGATTTTGCATTCGGAATCAGATTGGAGGCAATCCAGACTGTCGCTTTAGGAAAAGACAGTACCCCTTTCACCGGGTCATACTCGGTTATCAACGCTGCAAAAACAAATAACGCAATGATGCTTATAAAGGTGATGGTGTAGATACGTCTTCTTTTTATGAAAACCGAAATCTCTTTCCTTTCCTTCCCGCTCATATGGCCAACTCCTCTATGTCGTTGATCAGCTGACCTTCCCGGGACTGATAGATTTCATGGAGCTTTTTGGTGCCCAGCTCGTTCGGCGGCCCGTCATAGACAATCCGGCCGGCTGTGACACCAATGATTCTCTTTGAATACTTCAAGGCTACGTCTACCTGATGAAGGTTGATAACACATGTAATATTCATTGTTGTGTTGATATCACTCAAATAATCCATAATAATCTTGGCTGAATTAGGATCGAGCGAGGCGATGGGTTCGTCACAGAGAATCATCTTCGGCTCCTGCATCAGAGCTCTTGCGATGCCCACCCGCTGCTTCTGTCCGCCGGAAAGCTCATCGCAGCGCTTGTATGCCTGCTCGGTCAGACCCAACTTGTCCAGGATCAGAAAAGCCTGTTCCTTTTCCTTTTCCGAATAAATTCCTATAGCTCCCACCAGTGTCGATTTCTGACCAAGCCTGCCATGTAATACGTTTTCAATGACACTTAAGCGATTTACCAGATTGTAATGCTGAAATATCATTCCCATCTTCGTTCTGACCTTCCGCAGTTCTTTTCCCCTGATATGGTTGATATTCCGGCCATCGAAAATAACATCACCCTGCGATGCGTCAACCAACCGGTTGATGCATCGCAGAAGGGTTGATTTGCCTGCTCCCGAAGGACCAATGATGGAAACAAACTCACCTTTTTCGATCGTCAGCGAAATGTCTTCCAAAGCCCTTGTTACGTTATTGTAAGTTTTGTTTACATTTTTCAGCTGCAATATAGGCATTCCGCTCTCCCCCAATTCCTCTGTTTTAATACCATCTTATTTCATCTCGCGGATGGGATTGAACCAGGCGTCTTCTACGAGTACAAAGCACTCTTTATCTGTTTTTTTGAACATTCCTACAAGCCCGGAATCCTTTTTCACAAAAATCTGGGCATTGTTAGTAACTTCACTGGAAGTGAACAGGTCCTGAATATTTTTTACATCGTCGGGGCTAAGTGTCTTTGCATTGTATGCAAAAGGTCCGTTGAGAACCGGGGTGGATTTGATAACCACGCACTGCTTGCCCTTCATGGTATCAAAGGGAGCGGAGGCATCGGACTTCACTTCATATACTGCGCCGGCTTTGTTTTCTTCTCCGGAGACAAGATTCATATAGGGTGCCAGTTCGGTATCACAGAATGCTGCGACGTCTGCTTTGCCTGTCAGAAGATTCACAGCGGAGCCCTGGTGGGAACCTCCAAAGAGCACTTCGGAAAAGAATTGGTCCTTTCCGCCTTCAATCAGGTTGTCAGCGGTGATGCTCTTCCATTTGTCCTGTTTGCTGAACAAAGTAATGATTGCATTGGTAGGAACTTTGAAGCCCGAGGTGGAGCTGTTGGAAACGAAGGACATCCTCTTTCCCGAAACATTGTCAATGGAGTATTCCCCATTGGTCATGTAGTTGCTCTCCTGCCCCTTGTTTACAGCGAACCAGCTGTAATAAATGGCGTCATCCAAGGTTCCGGATTCTCCAGAGTTCACGAAAAGGGGCTTCACGTCCGCACTTCTCGTATTTGCTTCTATGTATCCCTGGGCACCCATGAAGCAGATCTGAGCCGTACCGCCGGCAAGTGCCTCGATGGCAATCGCATAATCCGTCGTCAGCTTGTTATCTACTTCTTTTCCGGTAGCCTGCTTCATCAGCTTGGTAAACTCATCACGGGCCGGCTGATAGTCCGCTGCTGATTCATTGGGATACCATACGATGGTGATTTTATCGGGATAACTGCTGTCCTTGGCCTGGTCAACTGCCTGGTCCGCCGGTTGGCTTGCAGGCTGTTCTGCCGGTTCGTTTACAGGCTGCTCTGCCGATTGGTTTGTTGCCGGATTGGAAGTACTCTGCGTTTCCGAGCTGCATGCCACCATGGACAATGCCAGGGCACCGATCATTGCCGCACTCAGAACCGATTTGAGAAATTTGCTGATTTTCATTTTCTTATCTCCTCCACAAAGAATGATTTTTTATAGGTTGAATTTCTTGACATCCCATTATAAACACAGAATTTGTACTGCCACAAGGCATTTTACATACATTTTACATACATATTACACATCTATTACATAAGCTGCACTAATGATATGCCCATGTTATACCCATTATTTGCGTATGTATTGCGGACGTATTGCGCATATATTACTTTATACACTTGGTTTTTGCTTGGTTGTCAGGACCGGTGATTGATTGTTTTCCAGGATGGGAGACAGAATGAATTTCCAGGATGGGAAGCGGAATGAAAATGAAAAGGATTTTGATGAGATAGAAGATGGGAACAGGAAAAACAAAAAAGGATGCAGCCGATGCACCGTGAGTGCAATAGCCACGCCCTTTAAAACTATTGGCCGGGATTACATTATCATATATTGTATATGATCTTTATGCCCTCCACGGTATACCTCTCTGCAATTTCCGGTGATAAACCGGAATCCGTGATTACTGCGTCGATTTCCCCCAATGGGCAGATATTCATGTACGCAATACGCTCGAACTTGCTGGAATCGGCCGCAACAATGGCATGCTCCGAGGAGGCGATCATATTTTGAATAATGGGTATCTCGTTCATCCGGAAGTCGGTAAGGCCTTTTGCGATAGAAATGGCATTGACGGAAATCACCGCCAGGTTGATATTGTACTGCAAAATGTCACGCTCGCATTGCTTGCCATAGACGGAATACTCATTGACATCGAAAATCCCGCCCAAAAGAATAATGTTGAACTGCTTGGCAGAAGCAAGTATTTCCACGATACGAAGATTGTTTGTGATAATGGTCAGCCTGCTGTAGTTCTCCGCAAGGTATCTGGCAATTTCGATATTGGTTGTCCCGCTGTTGAGTGCAATGGTCTGACCATCCGATACGTATTTGGGGATATGAGAGGCAAGCTCCTTTTTGGCATGCAGGTTGTTGATGGTACGGCCGTCGAAGGCCAGCTGGCTGTTGTCGTTGTTTTTCAGCACAGCGCCTCCATGGACCTTTTTGATCACATCGCTCTTTTCCAGCCTGTCGATATCGCGCCTCACCGTATCAATCGAGACGGAATTCAAACTGCACAAGTCCGAAAGCTTCGCTGCGCCATTGGCCTTTAAAAAATCTACAATACGGATCAATCTTTCTTCCTGTAACATGACAAACCTCTATTCCAAATAGTCGATACCGTCAATAGAATTTTATTCTAATATTCAGCTTTTTTCAATACCAGCATGGCGATATGTTAGTCTTCCGATTCCATGGTTGGTCTCATCCTGCCTGTGTAATAGCCTTCACTTTAAGTGTCAAACCATGTGGCAAATTGCATGATAGAGATAACGACTTAAACCATCTTGTTTTTAACTGTTACTGATAATGTAATAGTATACTTTGGGGATGTCCGTCTATCAAGGACTGCATGAAATATCGTTTTTATGTCGTGAAATATAATATCAGGTGTTTTTTCGTACCCGCTCTGATATAATTGATTTCATGCTGAAGATGAAATTTTTGCTTGGTTTTTAAGTTCCGGAACTCTCGGTTTTCATTGTACCAAAACAACTTTTATTCTAAGCGCGTACAATAGATTGCCGTACCTGCAGTCTCCTGGCAATGACATCCAGAAGGTCGACAAATGGCAATGACATCCAGAAGGTCGACAAAAAAATGAACAACGTAAAAAGGGCTGCCATTTGGCAGCCCTTTTTCACCTTTTGCCTAATCACTATGATTTTGATACAATTTAGCAGAGCTTGATTAATGCGAAAATTGTTTTATTATCGCTAAAAAGTATTGCATTTGCGCTAAACATTGAGGTGTCGGACATCTTTTGCCCCGTTATTTTACTACATGAATTACTCTTTTGAAATCAGCACTGTCAGCACTGTTTATAGTTATGTCGGCAGACTTAAATAAATAATTGATCTCTATCTCCATTTCATCCTGTTCATGCTTCTCCATCAGCTCCAATAGCTTTGCTTTGTTAATAGTAATGTCATAGTTGGAGTAGGTGATCGCATTGTAATAATCAGAATACTGACCATTTTTTGGAGTATCCGTTAAGCTGACCGAAATCATAGGTAAAATGCTGTATCTTGAGTAGCCATTGTATGTTCTTGGTTTACTGCCTCCTATTGATATTATGCCATTGAATGAATATTTAATCGTGTCTTCCGTTACACTGCTTAAACTTAGTTCGCTTGGCAAGCCGGCAGTAAAGCCATTCATGGACTCTATCTCAAGTCTGGTGCTATTTTGCTCAGCTGCGCTGAAATTAAACGTTTTTGTCTGAGTACCATTAAAGTAACCAGGCGTTCCAGTCATGCTAATTTTGGACAGTTGGTAGCCCTCGTCAGGAAAGGACACTGTAACAGCATCGCATTGCCAGGCATTTTTACCCTCTTTTATGATGTCGAAGCCCTTGATATCCCACGCACGGTTCAATTTAAAGGAATAGGTTCTCTCATCATTCTGTTCAAAGTCGTCAGCACTGCTATCCATCTGAAGTTTATCTCCCGTGGTTCCATCAAGATAATTCAATCGAATATAAATGTTAGAGTCCGAACCATTATTCCCTGTTTTAACCGTAACATTCATGGCAGAGCTGTCACTTGATGTCCCGCCATTGTATGTCAGGTAGTTCGTACTAATAACATCGTTGTAGTTTCTGCTGATAAAACGTGCATATACCAGAGTTATGCCAAAATCATTAACCGTACGGGACTCGCTCCAGTTTTGTATGCTATTGGGCCCTGGAGTTCCGAATATCGTCTTTCCAATAGAGCCATATTGCAAAATTCCACCCTCTATGTCAGCACCCGTTACAGCAGCTGGTCCAACAGTAATATATCCAGCTTTATTTGAGTTCTGGTAAACTTCACCCGGTGCGCTTATAGTGGTATCTGTGCGATTTGCTTTATCAATTATAAATCCATCGGTTATGACTGTTTTATACATTCTGTACTCATCATCCTCCGGACGGTAAATCATGACGGCATACTTATCATAGTTTGCTGCTTCATCTTCTTTAAACCGGAACCATTTAGACGCTCTTGGCTCGTTAAACAATGAACCTTTATACTGCACAAAGAATTCATCCGTTCCCAAAGCAAGGTCGCCCTGCGTTCCTTCTTTTAATTCAAAGCGTTTTTGCTCATTCTTATTGTAGGTGTATGTTTGCGGTGTTGTATTCCAGTAATTATTTGAATTGTATGGAATAGCAATTTTTTCTTCCCAAATAGCATAAAGTGTATGGTCTTTTGCTGTCTCAACAATATTTACCGGCGTTCCATTTTTTGCAATACTCCAACCTGTGTGATTGTAGCCTGGACGGTAAAGCTTTGGAAGGTCATAGCCATAAGCTGCCCCGTAGCTTGTTGTTATAGGATAAGCTATGCCTGATACCGCTGCACCCTCTGCATTGGTGTCAAAGGTTATTGTATAAACATTGGCAATCCATTTTGCAAACAATGCAATTGCTGTATTGCCCATATGTTTGCTTGTAAATGCAGTTGTTAATTGATCGTCCGTGTACCAGCCACCAAAGGAGTAGCCTTCACGAACAGGCTGTGGCAAAGTCAGGTATGCACCGTTTGCACGGCTGATGGTATCAACGGTTAAGCTCTTTACCTTTGTGTCAAATGTGATGTCGTGTTCATCACCAAGAATAAGCACACACGTACCTGTATAGGTTTCGTTTCCTGTTACCTTACCTATCGTCTTATCCCATGACCTTACCATATAGTCCTTACTATCCACCATGTCTTTCGCATAGGTATAATAATCAAAGCCAGGCGTTGTGTCTTTCTTTACCCTTACAACCTTCTCCCCAAGCTTTTCACCACGGTTATTGACAAACAGGTAGTTCACAAGCACAGAATCGTCTGCATATTCTGCAGTATATCCATTTGCACTTAACAACTCTTTTGCGAAATTTGCATCAATTTCACTATCTATGGTTTTCCATGGAATTTCGTTTCCGTTTGCATCCATTGCCGGGGTTTTATCGCAAACTGTTCTGTAATACTTGGTGCAGGCTGGGGTTGTAGCATTGACTATATTGGTACCCGACTCATATAGAGTTGCTAATTCAAACTTCTCACCGAATTTTGCTGTGAAAGTCTTACTTTCCTTTGTTCCATCTGCTTTTTCAACATCCTTCACTGTTAGAGTGTACTCTCTTTCAGGTACAGTAACTGTATACACCTGGTCTTCAACCGCAGGAGTCGGTACTTCATAATGGCTATACTCCCCTGTATATTTAAGATCAGTTGTGCCCTCCATATAGGTGCCAAACTTAAGCAACGCCTTAATTGCTCCCTCTGTTGGCAATTCAGCTGTTACACCCTCGCCAACGGTTGTGCTCCATATTGTTTTACCATTTGCCACAACTCGTACATTGTGTCGAAGGTTCATTTCTTCTTCTGTGAGATTTGTCCAAACAACATGAATGGTGCGGCTTAGCTCACCCTTGCTGAAGGCAAGCTTAGCTCCTGCCCATTTAATGGTGAGGTCCGTTTCAAGGTAGCGCACATTCTCCGGAACACTAACCGTCATTTTTCCTTTATCCTCATCAAAAGTAAATGCCGGGTTTGATATGGAATATGTAAAGCGGTGCTTTGTAAGCACATTGTCATACAGCTCTCCTGTTGTAAGGTCAAGACACTTCATACTCCAATAGCTGTCAGGAAGAATTGCGTATGTCCTGTTTTTAATTACATAATTTTCTTCTTTGGTGCTTGGATTTTGATAGGAGAAATCATATACATATTCTCGCTCGCCTGCATCAAGAAGCGGCCATTGTTTTTCAAACAGGGTGGGCTGATATACAAAGGTATCTGCCAACGCCTGCGCTTTAAATGAAATTTCCAAATATATTCCAAACTCCAAATATATCGCACCTGCCATATTGCTGCTTTTAGTGACGATATTAGCAGTAGAAATTATTTTTTGGTATTCGTAAATAAAGAAGCCATAAAACTCCGTATAGACACCAACCTCCGCCACAAAGCCTACGCTGGCAATGTCGGTGTCAAACAGCCCCACCGCAAATTCCAACTCTACTCCTATACGAAGACCGAGCTCGCCCATAATATAGAACTGGAAGTCAAAACGCTCGTCTACAAGCCTTGTAGTAGAGGAGCCTGCCTCTTTTGCTTTGATTTTAAACCAGAAGTTATAACGTGTTCCAGACTCGTATTCAAAGTTACTGCCAACGGCAACATTGATATTTGCCTTGATTACAAAATCAGCTGAAAAATTGTAAGCAATAATGTATAACACACTACCTTTTGCAGCAAAAATCTCCTTGTTAACCAAAGTAATATAGTCTGTTTCATTTTCCAGCATTTCGCCATATCGAACAAATAGATCTTGCACACCTGCTGCAATACCTGTTTCGTCATTTACCTCCGACTTTTTAAGTAGTGATTGAATCTGCTCAGATATGTCCAATATTTTTGTGATGGTTTCATTTCCGGACGGTTCTGTTTGCTTGGAAGAAATGATAGCCTCTATGCTCATAGCGGAATAGTTGTAAACATCTACATTGACATTTGCCTGGTAGTCCTGGATATAAGGGATAGGACCTGCCCAAGCCCAAACAGCATGGCCATCAGCTGTATATGTAATTTTCAGTTCTTGTATAAACGCCGCTGACAGATCCATAATTACTTTGCCGTCATCTGTCTCGCCGACTTCCGCCTCGCCGCTGATTTTTACTTCGCAGCGCAAGCCGCCAAATTTTTCGCCTTTACCTAAAATGCGTACTTGTACATCTATTCCATTGATGGTGCTTGCAAAATCAAATGTACCATCACCAACATCCACTTTTGGAACAAAGCCTATTAATCCCTCAGCATCATCCAGATTCAGACTTTTAAAGCCGTCAGTCTGGGAGGCTGTATAGGCTGCAAAGCTTAGAGCGTCCTCTGCAAATTTGCTCTCAATAACTTGAGTTTCAATTTGTTCGGGAATACCAGCAGCATTTGCCTTAGCCGCCAGGTCATCGTGATTGGCATCTTCTTGCTGATATACCTCTTTATTTTCACTCACAATTTGGTCTTTGGTGGTTTTCATAAATTCTACTATGTACTTTCCACCATTTTCTTCAACACTTGTTACTATTCCATAAACGGGATCCTCTGCATCATCAGCACCAAAGATTACAACGATGTCATTTATGTCAATCGTTGAATTTGCACTTAGTCCAATATGCTCATAGCCATTAAAATTCACTTTATCTTTGGCAATTGTAAACGATGTGCTATCGGCAGTATAACCTGTCTCAAAGTCACTCGAATCAAAAGGAAGTGTTTCCCCAAGGTTTAAAACTTCAGTAGCTTCAGGCTGTTCATATGTAACGGTTTTACTGCCGTCTGGATTTTCTGTGATGCCGGTTACCTTAACGAGTTTTGCTGTTTTACCATCAGTAACATCCATTACTTCAAGTTCAGTTTCACCTGTTGGGAGAATTGAGACAACCTCCCCAACCTGAATTTCATTACCAGTGTATTTAAATGTGCCTTTCCCCTTTTTGTCTTCATCATTGCTTAGAGTAATTTCTTTTTCTTTGACATACTCGATGCTGTCATTTACTTTAAGATCTTCAACTTCATCTTTTTTGATAGTAAATGAGGCATTGCGAATTTCCTCACCCTTGCCGGCAAAGAATAATCCGTCTTTAAGTGAAGCGGTGTAGGCACTGCCCTCACGGAAGCCGTCTTTCGCCTTTACAATGTAGGAGGCACTGCTTGTTGTTGTAATTTCAAGTTCAACACTCTCAGGTGCACCAATGACCTCTAATGTAATACCCTCACGTACGTTTTCCGGAGTGAGGGGAGTTTTGGAAACTATAGTTAAGCTGAAATCAGCACCCTGGTCGGCATAGACAACTGAGTCGTTGACATATTTATCACGACTTTCGAGCTCTGCATATTTTGCATATAGCTTTATATTACCTGTTATTGGTTCACTTGTGTAGAATTTATCTGTAAGTCCTGAGTCAGTGTACCAGTCAAGGAATATTACCCCATCTTTTTTCGCATCTGGTAATTTGGCACTAATTGGTTTGTCTTTCTCATATGGTATTGAAGCTATTGGAAGTCCACCATTTGTTTCAAAAGTAATTACATATTTATCCGGATCTACGTTCGGATCCGGGTCCGGGTCAGGGTTCGTGTTCGGGTCTGGGTCAGGGTCATGGTTCGTGTTCGTGTTCGTGTTCGAACTTGGACTCGTACTCGTACTCGTACTTGGACCTATACTTGCAGGTGTGGTCCCGCTAGTTATAAAGGGTACAATCCTAACAGAAAGTGTCGCAACTTCTGCTCTTTTTGCAATGCTTTTAGGATTAAAGTCGCCATTTTTATCCCCTTCAAAAATCCTGTTTTTCCAAAGTTTTAAAATAGAATCCTTTGCCCAAGCTGCACCGGCAGCCAAATCATTAGGCTCTATTTTGTTTTGTTCAGAAGATTGATAGTTTATTTTGAAAGTTTCAAAATAGCGAGAAAAAAAAGTTGCCAATTGTTCACGAGTTATTTCTAATGCAGGCCCAAATTTACCATTCTCTATACCTGAGGTAAGCTTGTTTTGTGCTGCCCATACAACATATGGCGCATAATAGGCATTTGGATCAACGTCGCTAAATCCACCATTGCCATGGTAAGCACTCGCATCGATTTTTGCCATGCGACCTAAAACAGTCACATACATGCCTCTTGTCATACTCATATCAGGGCCAAATTTATTATTTGGCATCCCACTGAAAATTCCATTTTGGTACGCATACAGAACTGCATCGTAATACCAATCAGTTTGTTTCACATCATCAAACAGATTAGTAGCCACTTTTGTAGTGTCTTGTGCAAAAGTTCCCGTAGGCAGCATGCTGCAAAGCATTGCCAGTGTGAGTATTATTGTCATAATTCTTTTTATGTTTTTCATTTTGTACCCCCCAACATATAATTAAAATTTTTCTACTACGAATTATCTTTTTTGTCTATGCAATACTCCTTCTCTGTTGGCATTTCTACGTCTATTCCAAAATCACCATACTTGGCTACCAACGCGCCACTAAATTGATTTTATTCCAATGGTTTTTGTGAATGATTAAATTTAACTTTGCTTATTGCCGCAGCATCAACTCCTTTAGATTTGATACAGTAACCTCCTGGGTTTTCGTTGCTGGAAACAGTGTTAAAATAAGAATCAGGGACATTGTAGCATGCTATCTTCTTTGCTAAATTCATACAGTGTTCCATTCTTTTTTCATAATAGATATAACAGCTTGAACCATCCGGTTTTTACTGTTATGAGTATATGATAATATATTGTTGGAAGTCAGACCGTCCGCCTGCATGAAATGTCGTTATTATGTCATGGAATGTAATATTAGATGTTTTTTTGTACCTGCTCTGATATAATAGATTTCATACTGAAGTTGAAATTGAGGTGACAGGGTGAAAATCGCAATTTGCGATGATGACAGGCAGATGCTTTTACAGATTCGACAGCAAGTGGATGAATACTTGAGCTGCAGCTTTGCAGAAGAAAAAGTTGAAGTCAGCAGCTTTGAAAGCAGTGTCAACCTGATCGATCAGATTGAAAGCGGCAAACGTTTTGATGTTTTTCTTTTGGACGTCATAATGCCTGACACAAACGGCATCGAGCTTGCAACCGCCATAAGAAGCAGGGATCCTGTTGCCAGAATTATATTTTTGACATCCTCCTCGGAGTTTGCGGTAGAGTCCTATTCTGTAGAAGCGTTTCACTATCTCCTAAAGCCCATTCAAAAAGACAAGCTCATTTCTGTTTTGGAAAAAGCCTGCAAAGATATTTGCATCGGTCAGAAGCAGTTTATCCTTGTAAAAACCACCTCCAGCCTGCTTAAGGTATTCTTCCACGAGCTGGTCTATACTGAGGTGTTGGGAAGAACCGTATGTTTTCATCAAAAAGGCGGGGTTACACTGGAAAGTAACAGCACGATGTCTCAAGTTGAAGCAATTTTATTAATAGATGCACGTTTCGTCAGGCCGCATCGCTCATATATCGTCAACCTGGACTATGTCAGGAACCTGTCACGGGATGGTTTTATAATGACAAGCGGCATTTTTATACCCATATCAAGAAATGTTTTTAAAAATATAAAGCAGGCCTATATCAATAATTCCTTTAGGGCGGAAGAGGCATTGGAGAGACAAAAGCATGATTGAATCATAAGGTCTCTTGTTAGGTACTTTCGGATATGGGTCCGAAGACACATTGCAAAGATACAAAAAAATCCACTCAAGTTCTGTAGCATTTCTGCTTTTTCATAATATTTCCCTCCAATTTTAACATTATACATGTCTATATAATCCCACCTTATCCCAAACATTCTTAAAAATGCAAAAACGACAGTTTTTTTGTCAAAAGCAACAGGAAATATGTACTTCCCATGATTTTTTATTAATAGATTTTTTTGAAAAAAGCCTGGAAAATTTAATTTTTAACACTCTATTTCTACCTTTTTAAGCTGGTTGAATCACATCGGTTAAAGGGAAATTTTTCAATTGTAGAAAAATTTCCCAGCCAATGCTCATTTAACAACGTAGGGGCCATGTTAACCGGGCCCTGGGGCAGAATTATTTCCGGCAGCCAGATCTGTACATCCGACTGTAAAATTTTAGGTGTACAACTTTTTAGGTTATTGTGTTCTAAAATTGGAAGAATTCACTCTGCCAATGAGATTCCCTTTATACTTTAGTAAGTACCATTCATAAAATGGTCGATTTTCCTTTTCCGGGTCAAGTTCAAAATACCTTGTGAAGGTTAATTTTGCATTTCCGCCTGTTGTTTGTGAAAGATTTGTTATTTTCACATAAGTATCTTCAACTGGTGTATCTTGATTATCATCAAGCACGAGTGAAAAGTTAGCGATATCAAAAGTCTTGATTTCTGATCCGGGAATAAGGACTACATCTATCGTATCCGAGCCGGAAGCACCGACATTAAATGGTTTCGGTTTGACATTGTTGGTAACAATAGCAACATCATAATCAATATCCCAATTTGCTAACTGAATTTTTCCACCTGCTTTTGTAATACCCGAAAAATTAGCACCTTTGAAAATAGTTGTCGTATTTTGGTCTTCAACAATGCCTTTTATATCATATTGAGGTGACGCTGGGTTAAACGCTATTTGAAGGGTCAAATTATCCTGGGTAGTAAGTGTTCTTTTTAGCAAATTAGGACCCCACTGGTTCTTACCTGCAGGTGAAAATTGAAGAGAGGAAAAATAATCTGCACTATTGGATATTACAAAAGGAGCTGTAATTGGTGCTGTTCCTGCCGATTGCAAACTATTGGCAGTAATATAAACCATCGTGTCCTTTCCAAGTTTGACTGAGTCTGCAGCAGCAGGTGTAATGTCACAGGGGACGACGGTAGCTTTAAGACTTGGGTATATAAAATCATCTTCAACCCGCTTCTCATAAGAATGTACATATAAACTATCTATGCTGATAGCGCCAGACTTATTTTTAAGATCAGTTAAAGCCTGTGTTAAATCAAGTGTTCCTGTTCCCAAAACTTTATCCATTTTTATATCACCTGTATAAAGATCTCCAAGAACATCCGAAGGATCGCCTTTTTTATGGTACTTTACTAAAATATTATCATCAGAGCCCGAAAAAGGATGTTGTTCCGTGGTTTTGCCATAGGAAATATTTAAATAAGTTTTTTTGTTTTCAACGGAAAGACTAGCTTCCTTTGGCGTATCATAATCATTTACATAATCCAAATTCTTTGAAAACGGCGAAACAAAGAAAGAATAGTTGTCCTTTCCACTTTTCGCCTTTATACCTGTATATTGTACAATATTTGAGTATTCACCAATTATATTAATATTACCATCATCCAATTCAGCCAGTTCGTGTGGACAATAGGTATAATTGTTTTTTGGTGAAATTATTTTATAAACATAATCCTTTACTTCTTTACATTTTGCAATATAACTTTTTTGTGATAAGCCACTAAAAACTAAAGAATTATTGAAAGAAGAATCTGCGTAAACCACAGATTTTATATCCGTTGGAGCGGGTCCGCTTGTTGAAATCGTCCAATTTACCGGCAAGCTGATAGAATTTGAATAGGAAATACCATTGCAATTTTGAACAGTTATTTTATTAATAGTAGCTTTTTTACCTACGTTTTTAGCTACGACAGTAGCTAACTGTGAAGACAAATCAATAGAGTATTTTACATTCCTATATAAATAACCATAGGACTCTCCACCCACGACATTCATATAGACATACACATCTGACGCAGGATCCCGTTTATCTCTCGTAAAATTAAACAGGATGGACTGAACGCCATCCTTAACATTACCATAAGAAATGTTCGTAGAAGTAAACTGCATAATTCCCCATTCAAAATTGTTTTTGCCGCTGGTATACACGAGGTTATTATTAGCACCACTTATCTGGTCCATATCATTAACATAATTATAGCCATAGCAAAGCATTGCATTTTTTGTAGTTTTTGATGTCGGGAAAAGACATTTATCAGGATATTCCGGAGTCCAGGAACCTTTTACAATAAAGCTGGAATTATTGCCTAAATAGGTTATATCACTGCCCAGACGATTATAGCTTATACCTCTGGGTACATAGAATACTGTGTTATCCGGTACCGTAACTTTCTCTGAAGGAGCTTCGTCTTTTCCGCTTAAATATGCATCATACAGGCCTTTTTGAATCTTCATGAAGGTAGCATTACCTTTTGGCACCGGTTGAAATACCGGTGAATTTAAAGGCTCATATGCTAAATCTGGTCTTAAATTGAGAACTCCGGTTTTTGTATTTTTAATGATTCCACAGTTTATAATATCCAAGGTATCTGATAATTTATAATAATCTTCACCATTGATAGAATAAACACAGATAACTCTGCTAATATCTGCAGTTCCCCAATAAATGGTTGGATAAACCCGCGCCGCCTGTTTCTCTTTACCATCCCCTATTGATACTGCTTTCTTTTCACACTCCCTGTCATCAGTCAATTGCATTAAACTTTGGGATTGATTATATTCGGCGCCAAACTGTTTCGAAGTACCTGATAATAAGCAGGATAAATCTGTAATCTTGCAGTAATCCTCACCACTTATGGTATATGCTTCTAAATTTTTTACAGCATTATTTAGAGCAATTTTAGTTTTTGAGGGTGTAGCTTTTACTGTCGGGCTTTTTGTGTCCGAAGGCATCACGATTGGGTTTGGCAGTATTATTTGCTTAACGGGTTTTGCACCTATAGCTATATCAACAAAATTAATTTCATTCTTCAGGCAAAATACTTGTGCCTCAGATCCATTTTCGCCATAGACTGTTAACAAAGGACATTCATCAAAGGCACCATTACCAATTTCTTTGACATTTTTTAGAACTGTTAAGGAGGTGAGTTTGGTACACCCGGAGAAAGCGTCTTCTCCAATGGTTTTAATCGTTTTTGGTACTACAAAAGTTTTTATTTGCGTATTCCCTATTAGAGCGCCAGAAATACTTGTAATATCATTTGGAATTTTGAATGCTGTTATGCTTGTGCCATAAAAGGCGCCTGGTTCAAGTGTTGTAACGCTTTCAGGTATTTTTATTTCCTTGATGGCTTTGCAGTTGGCAAATGCTTGGTATCCAATGGATTTAAGACCATCTGGAAAAATTACACCCTTTAACGAGGTACAATCAAAAAAAGCACAGTATTCTATCGTTTTAAGTGTTTTAGGAAATTTTACAGTTGTAAGGGCGGAACAGCCCTCAAAAGCATTGTGACCTATGACTGTCATCGTATTTGGGAAGGTTACTGATTTAATTTTTGTGTTTCCGCAAAATGCTATATCACTAATATATTTTATAGTAACCTTGCCTAATTTTTCCGGTATAACGATATCCGTTTTTGTTCCATCATATGTTATTATCTCACCTGTTCCATCATATTCAAAACCAGTTGCTTTGTCAGTTATACGAGTATAGGTATCTGCATACACTATTATTTGACTTGGAGCTAAAATTGCTAAAATCATTAGAATGCCAAGTGATAGCCCAATCACTCGTTTAAACATTAGGTAGCTTTTTGATTTCATCTTCGTTTATCCTCCCAAATTTTTTTTGATTTATAGTGCTTAATATTACTATAAAACTTTCCAAAAGTTTTCATAAATAAAGGAACTGCAGTTTTTATGTTATAAAATGTATGTCAAGAGAGTCTCCTTCCTTAAATCAAGATACTCAAGTTATAATACCGATAATGTATTCTAATCAAATTGGGCGCATCGGTTGAGTAAGTGATGGGAATGGTAATCGTTTCATTGAAACCAAAGGTCTTCTTTAATAAAGTCTTTCCCCATTTATTTTTTTCAGCCGGTTACAATTGATATACTGATTTAAGATTATGCTATCATTTAGGGGGATTAGAATTTGCTCCTGCCTGGAAATCGAAAGTTTTGAGAACTTCCCGCTTTGTCATATCTAAACCCACAGTAGTAGACATTCGGCTAGCAATATCAGTTAAGCCTCGATCCTGCCAGGATCTGCTGTCAAAGCCGGATGCATTTTTGGAAATATCCATTTTTTTCAGTTTTGGCATTGGGTCACCCCACCAGTTTATACCAAAGGTATCACCGCCAATTTGGGGAGCATTCCCGTAAAATATCAAGGACTCTACCGTTGGTACATTATTAAAAGCAAAACAGTTTATGACTTTGACTGTAGATGGGATTGCCAGATTTTTAATTTTTGTGTTCTGAAAGGCTGCTTTTTGAATATACTTGAGGCCATAATTAAATTGCACATACTTGAGGTTTGCACAACTTTCAAAAGCATTGTCTCCAATTTGAAATACATTTGTACCAAATTGTACTGAGCGCAGTGTGCTACAACCGCTGAAGGCCGCATTGCCGATATATTTTACATTGTTTCCGTCGATATTATTTGGAATAATAACATCAGGGTAGTTGGCTAAATATTTGGTGATAGTAAGATCTTTTCCGTTCACCGTGTATTTAAAGTCCTTGGCTGTAAGTGTAATTGCTTTTCCGGTAATTATACTTTTACCGCTTGCTGCTGTGCTTTTGCTGCTTTCAACTATAACAAAAAATTTACTTAATCCAGTGGCACTCCACCATCCCTTATCGAAGCCGGTAGCAGTTTTGCCAATTTCAATCGTTTTCAGCATTGGCAGCGAAGTGCTTATATCTTTACCAAAGCTTGTCTTAAATGTTGACGGAGCATTTCCGGCAAAACGAAGGGTCGTGAGTTTCGGGTTGTTTTCAAAAGTCGAATTCCAAATCCTCTCCAGCGTGTCGGGAAAGTCCACACTCACTAAGCCGGTATTTGAGAAGGCATTATCATAAAGCACAGTGACTCCCTGATTCATTACGACGGTTTCCAAATTGCTGCAACCGCGAAAAGCGCCGCTGCGAACATCACTAATATTACTGCCAAATACTACTTTCTTTATGGACATTACCTTGGAAAAAGCATTTTCTAAAATTTTTGTTACCTCTTTCCCTTCTATTTTATCGGGTATGGTCACTTCACTTTCACTACCAATATAGTGCAAAATATAAATTTCGTTCCCGTCGCTCGTATATTCGTAAAGTGCTTTGGCATCCGAACTGCTTAGCTCCCTGGCCTTGGTAATATCTTCCGCCGCACCTGGCGAATCAAGAGGAGTTGTCCTTGTTGCCACTCCTGATGCACTTGCTGAAAGTATGAATGCAGGAATAAGCCCTGTCACAAGGCAAAACGTTATAACCATACTTAAAATTTTCTTTTTCATCATTCTTTCTCCTTTAATGTTTGTATTGTATATTGATATCTCATCAAAATTGCTTTTATATTTGTTCTTTCTCTGACTAAAAAGCATGATAAAAAATCGCTGTCAAACCTGGGATGAATTTTACTCTAAATATCCCTCATTCATTTTTAACATAGTAGAAATCTGATTTGATTTTACTTCAACCAATTAAAATTATCTTATGAATTACAAAAAGAACAGATTTTTTGTCAAAAACAACAGAAAAGTAAGGCTTTCCCATTGAAAAGAACCCTTGAAAATTGTAGAATACATGTATACCTTTCGGCATAATTCGATTATTTTAAGTTTTCTCAACCTTTTGCTATGGAGAAAAAATGCTAATTTTAGGTATATGTGATGATGTTCAAACAGAAATTTTAGATATAAAAAAACTGATAAGTCTCTACAATTTGAACAAGGGAATTGAAATAAATATTCTCGCATTTGAAAGTGGAGAGGCGCTAGAAGATTACTGTACTTTCGGGAATCCAGTTGTTGATATTATTTTCCTGGATATTTATATGCATGGGAAAAATGGCATTGAAACAGCTGAATTTTTAAGAAATCATCATTGGGATTCCAAAATAATATTTATAACCTCAAGTACAGAGCATGCTTTAGAAAGCTTTAAAGTGTATCCTTTCTATTATTTAACAAAACCTGTTTCAAGTGAAATCTTTAATTCTGTCTTTGAAAAGGCATTAAAAACCCTTGATACGGATAAGCAGAAGGTCTTTACCATAAAAACCGGATCTGTTGTACAAACTTATCTTTTTAAGGACATTTTATATTTTGAAAGTCTGGAAAGAACCATTAACCTGTATTTATCACAGGGTGGAGAATTTTCATTTTACTCAAAACTTGATGATATAGAAGATCAGCTGAAAGATAAAAGATTTATACGCTGTCATAAAAGCTTTTATGTAAACATGGATTTTATTTTAAGTGTAGAAAATTATTCTTTTCAGTTGACAAATAAAGTCCTCCTTCCAATAACTCAAAAAAATTTTCCCAAGGTTAAAAAAATTTTTTATGAATATCTTCTAAAAAAGGCGGATTTGGAAACAAATTTGAAAAGGGTGAAATGACTTTGTATTTATTTCACTTAACCACGGAAGAATAATCGGAGGAATCGCATGGCCGACAAGATAAGATCACTCTTAAGTCTCATATTTGCTTTTGCGATGATGTATCAATTTTTGGAATGCAGCATTAATCAAAAGCGAAAACGCTATTTACTCGGCCTTTTTATTGCTGTTGTAATAATTTGTGATGGGCTTTTTATAAAGAAATTCGGATATACATTTTTCAGGCAGCTATATCCGGTACTTGTCCAATTACCTCTGTTTTTAACCTTTGTATTTTTATCAAAGTTTGATTTCGTCAAGGTATTTTTTGTTCACTCAACCGCAATCGCAATCACAGCATCATTTTCTTTAATTGGGCTGATCGTCGCGTATTTTTTTGGTTCAGATAAAACCGTCATGTATATTGTAACCTATCTATTGTTTGTACCCTCCTGGTTTTTAGTTTCCCGATACTTGCGTCCTGCTGTTCTTTATATGTTGAAAAACACAGATCAAGGCTGGCTCGGATTTAATGTTATACCGCTTGCATACAATGCACTTCTTTTTCTGGTCTCCAATTATAATGTGGATTCTGTGAATATTGCATCGACTTTCAGAAACGTAGTTATCATCACTATATTATCGGTAGCAGCTTATGCTCTGATTTTACGTTATTTCAAACAGACCAGAGAACAGCTCACCCTGCAGAATGAACAAAATATATTACAAATGCAGGTATCTGCAGCACATACAAATTTGGAAGCGTTAAAAGAGTCCCAAGAAAAAACAATGCTTTATCGCCATGATATGCGGCATCAATTAAATCTCATCGATGCCTATCTTTCAGAAAACAACAAGGAAGCTGCACGAAAATATATTGCCGAAATCGGAAAAAGCATCGAAAGCTTAACGGTTGAAAAGTACTGCAGTAATTATTCGGTCAATTTGATTCTTTGTTCGTATATAGAAAAAGCCAGAAACGAGCAAATTAATATTGAAACTCATATTGACCTACCCGAGAAAAACATCATATCCGATATGGATTTATGCGTATTTTTTGCAAATACACTTGAAAATGCAGTGAATGCAGGCAAGGCTATTCCCGATTCAAAAGACCGAACCTTAAAGATCATGTGCTCCACCAAAAATGAAAAGCTCATTATGCAAATCACCAATAGTTTCAAAGGTACAGTCACATTTGTCAATGACTTTCCCATCAGCAAGGAAGATAACCATGGTTTTGGCACAAGGAGCATTATAGCCATTGCAGAAAAATACAACGGCCAGTATTCATTTTCAGCTGAAAATGGATCCTTTAAAACAAGCATTGTCCTGTAGTATCATTTATTTTTTCCAGGCAGGACTACTTTTGATTGTGTCCTTTATTATTTTTCTATCCGTATTTGTCTCACACCCCCGGTATTGGGAATATCTCAGGTCACCTGTAGTTTCCTTAGACGACAAAAAACAGGATACCATTGGTAATCCTGTTTTTGGCGAATCCACGTTGGACGTGGATTCTGTGGTGGAGGCGAGGGGACGTGCATTTCCAATGTCTCCATTGGCACTGACTATATCTTGAACTCGTTCCCGAGTCCCCCGGCGTATTATGGAAGTTACAAGGTAAGGGGACACACCTTTCATTTACAGGCATTCCTTTTGCATTAAGGAATGTCCCCGAATAAAAACTTCCATCCTAGTGCACCTGTACGGTGCCTATGAGTCGATACAAGGCTGTTGAGTTTCCTCACATACCTCTCGGTATTGCCGCCGCCGTCACGCGATGCGGTTTCACCGATAAAGCCGGGTTTTCACTGACAGGTCACCCTGTCAGGCGATTCATTTAAAGAGTCGAACCCCTGTCCGAAACCATATCCTCCAGCGCTTCTACGGGTGTATCCCTCGATTTAACATTCCTGACACGCATCCCCCAAGGGCGGGGTCTACGCTACCGTATCCTTTAAGTACTGTTACAGTTCAAGGCTACCGCTGTAAAAGTTCCAGTGTTTAACCGTCCTTCACCGAAGGCCTGACTTAATGACGCCGGCTACCCGAGGTGCAGAAACCCCGGACCAACGGATTAGCAGCGTATTAGGCTGCTAATGCGTAATTAAAATTATCGTTTTTAGCGTTTAATTTTATTTCCTCGTTTTTTTAAGAGGCCGACGAGGATCCTCTACCCGCTACCCTGGTTCCAACAATCCCGTCGAAACCAATACGCCCCCATGCTATAAATTACAGGCACCACCTTCATAAGCCGGAATAACTCCTTCCTATGTCTGTAACTGCCTGATAATTATCAATGTTCTACTTTCCTGTTTAAAACTTTCCCAGTCAATTCTCTGGCAAAACTTCTCCAGCAAAATTTCCTTAATGAAAGCTTTCCTTCAGTTTCCGGTCGATCTCGCGTTTGGCATCACGCTCTGCGATATCCTCACGCTTGTCGTACAGCTTCTTTCCTTTGGCGACTCCCAGTTCCAGCTTCACCTTACCTCTTTTGAAGTAAAGCTGCAGCGGTACCAGTGACAGGCCCTTCTGCTGTGTGTAGCCGATCAGCCTGTTGATCTCGCTCTTGTGCAGTAATAGCTTGCGGTTGCGCAAGGGATCCTTGTTGAAGATATTCCCCTGCTCGTAAGGGCTTATGTGCATGCCGTTGAGTATAACCTCGCCGCCTTCGATCAGGGCATAACAGTCTTTCAGGTTCACCTTGCCCTGCCTGATCGATTTCACTTCCGTGCCTGATAATACGATACCGGCTTCCATTGTTTGCTCGATAAAGTAATCATGCCATGCTTTTTTGTTTTGTGCGACTACCTTTATACCCTCTTTTTCCATGACACAAGCCTTCCGCTAAAACATATGAACCGATAAAAATAACCCTTTGTGGAAAGGGCTCAACTAATTTGCCTTTATCATTGTCGGTTCGATATAATTATACTAAGAGTCGACTGCCGTGTCAAGTCAATTGGGCGCCGAATGCACGGCAAAATCATGAAGGCTAGTAGAAATCTCAAATCCAAGTTTGATTTTTTTTAACGGCACCATTTCAGTACCAAAATATTAGGAAGGACATATTTTTGAAG
>WSSedL1CaDRAFT_10000708_pt1 | contig 22520 bp, 31 predicted proteins | sample WetSurSL1Cattail_FD_9464 | JGI IMG/M metagenome (IMG submission 9464)
TTTCGCCATTTTGTAGGTCTTGCCATTTATTACTCCTTAATACTTCTTTTGTTTTATGCTGATAAAATAATAATATCTGATTTATTGAAATTGTCAATAAATTCATTTCTGGAATGATTTACGTATAAATTCTTTCTTAGAATTATTTTGCTGTTTCCTTCAAAGGACATCTGCTGACAGAGATGGGACTTTTTGATTTTTATGAATTATATCTCTATTACATTGCCTGTATTATTTATAAGGAACTGTTCGTTAAATTCCTGACTGATACACCGAATGCCTTCCTCACCTGTGCAATGAGACACTCCCATTAACTGTATTTTCATCGTTTTCAATGCTTCCATTGTCTTTTTCCTTCTTACTTCATCCGCATCAATCAAATGAGTTCCTCCTATTACCGCGTATATCGGCATGTTAATTCTTTCCGATATTGTGTTTAAGATATTAACTATGCCAACATGAGAGCATCCTACAATTACAACCAGGCCTTTTTCCGTCGCTATACCAAGTGAAATCTCATCATCAAATTCATCCGGTAAAAAAGAAGTATTCTCCTTCACAAAGAATTTGCTGTTTCTTATTTCAAAATCTGTACTCTTTCCGAAATGATGAAAAATCATAAGGCGTTCTGTTAAATACATCATATCTTCCTTGACTTTTTTTAAAGAAATTTTGTTTTGGTCTATAAATGCTTCATCAAATGAATTTCCGTTATATTTATACCCATCTTCGGAAACGGCTTTATATTTTGGCTGAAAGAATTCATCTCCAACAATCAATTGTAAAAACTGATAGGCTGATTCAACCAATTTTATAAAACCACCGCTATGATCGTAATGTCCATGACTAATCACGACATAATCCAAGCCCTCTAAACTTATATTCAATGCCTCCGAATTCTTTAGAAAATCTCCACTTTGTCCGGTGTCGAACAAAATACGTTTTCCGTCTGTTTCAACAAGTAAAGATAACCCATGCTCATAGTATAATTTATTTTGATCATCCGGACTATTTTCAATTAGTGTTGTTATCCTCAATTCCATTGTTCATTTCCTTCTCTGATCATTTACTTTTCTTAATCGTTACAGTGTCCCTCGTGCTCATGTTCCCTGCATACACTTCCTGTTGATTTTAATACTCCACCTATATATTGCTTTACAACATCATCTGCTATGCCCCGGGCTCCAACAATAACTTCAATTCCATTTTCATTAAAAAGATCAATCGCAGTTTCACCCATTCCTCCTGCAATAATTACATTTGCCTGCTGTTCTTTTAAAAACACCGGAAGATACCCGGGTCTATGCCCTGGATTTGCAATAAAAACTTTATTTGCTACTTCCACCTTATCAACCTCATACATAGTAAAACCTTCACAATGTCCAAAATGTCCACTTACCATATTTCCTTCACTTGCTACTGCTACTTTCATCTTCAATTCCTCCTATTATAATTTGTTTATATTCCCGACAATAGAATTGACATTTCAATTCATCTTGCAGGTTAAAAATCCTTTGTAGTCATAATACGATTCATACATATCCACATTTCCTCAATCGCTTTTCTTGCCGGGCTATCTCTAAATTCAGTAATTGGCCTTAAGGAATTAACAGATTCCATGACTTTTTTATCAAAAGGTATTTTACCTACTACGGAAAGCTTCTGTTCTTTTGCGAAATCTTCAATTTGCGAAGACATTTCCTGATTGATATCATACTTATTGATACAGACCATAACTTGAGTTTCAAAGCGTTCTGCAAGTTCTAGAATTCTTTTCAAATCACCAAGTCCTGATTTAGTCGGCTCCGTAATAATCAGTACAAAATTGGTATCCGTAATGGAAGCAATCACTGCGCATCCGATTCCCGGTGAGCCGTCAATCATTGTAATACCGTTATCTTCTTCAAAACGTTTCACATTCCTCCTAAGATATGTTACTAATTTCCCAGAGCCCTCACTTCCGACTCCCATCCTGGCTCTTGAAATAATTCCTTTTTCGGTTTGCGTCAAAAACGCGTCAGCTGTTTTTTCATCTTCCAGCGATATCGCTTTCCGTGGACAGACAATTGTACAGGCTCCGCAGCCCTCACAGGTAAAAGGATCAACCATTGCATTTTTGATGGCACCAAACTTACAGACTTCTTCGCAGATATCACATTCGATACAAAGGCTCCCATTTATCTGTGCTTTTTTGCCACCATAAAAATCTTTCTTTTCAATATCCCTTCCCTGATAAAAGAGATAAAGATTTGGGGCATCCACATCACAATCAACTTTGATTACTTTTTTCGCAAGTTCAGATAAAGCTGCCACAACGGTTGTTTTTCCTGTTCCGCCTTTTCCGCTTAACACTGATATCACCATGCGAATGCCTCCTTTATCTTATTCGCTAACTGATCAAATATTCTTTTATGAAATTCGTCATCACACAACATCATTCCCTTTGAATAAAATGCTGCCGCCTCCATACTGTAAGGAACTGTTCCGTACAATAAAATTTTATTTTCTCTACAATAACTTTTTACTATATTTTCTTTTTCATCATCCTTATTGATTATAATCCCATATGGTATTTTAAAAAGCTTTACCAGCTCAACCGCCATTTTTAGATCATGTAATCCGAATTCAGACGGTTCTGTAACAAGAATTGCCGCAGTTGCATACTTTAGAGCACTCTCAACGTTACAGGAGGTACCCGGCGGACAATCTATAAAATGATCTTCTTCCGGTAAATTACCAAGCAGTCTTCTTATCACCGGAACAGCCATCGGCTCACCAACGTTCAAAATTCCCCTGTAACAATTGACGTCCTTCACAGATCCGCTTTCCAGCTTTCCTATCGAACGCTTCGTATAAGCGATTGCTCCTGTTTTGCAGACCAGCTTACATGCTCCACAGTCATGGCACAGTTTTTCAAAAGCTACAATTTCCTTCCCTGCTTTCGCCAGTGCATGAAATTGACATACTTTTGCACATGCTCCGCACAACTCACACTTTTCCCTGTCAATGATCGGATACTCCGCAAAAACATCCTCACATTTTTGAATGGAAGGATTTAAAAATATAAACCCATTTGGTTCTTCTACATCACAATCTACATAACTAACACCTAAGGTCATTGCAAGATTAGTAGATACCGTTGTTTTTCCGGTTCCTCCTTTTCCGCTAAGTATTGCCACCTTCATGCCAACTCCCATCTGTGTGCTTTGGCACACCTACTTCATTCCATGATGTGCATTCCCTGCAGCATTAATCTCCGGAAGTTGATTTTTATGAAACCTTTCAATTGCTCCAAATACAGGAATTTCTTCACAGCTGTATGCTTTCATTTCTGCTTTTTCTACCAGTTCATATGCATTTGGTCCAAGATTGCCGGTAATAATTATTGAAACATTTTCATCTATCAACTGACTCGCTGCAGCAATTCCGGCACCCTGGCCTGAAGCTACCCCCAGGTTACCGATTACCTTAAAATCATCAGTCACTGTGTCGAAAACCAGAAAATAATCGCATCTTCCAAATCTTCTGTCCAAGAGGCTCTCTTTATTCTGTCCTGTTGCTGATACCGCAATTTTCATATATTTTCCTCACTTTCATATATCTATTCTTATTATGGGCATATGCTTATTATTATATTACTAGTTAATTTTATTTTTGTCAAATGCTCATTTCAAATCATAGTAATTTTTACATTTGCTTTGATTTCCCCTATCAAGTAACTAAAAATTAATTGAAGTTTATGTGCCCGCCGGGCGCACAATAGAAAAAGGGGATTGTTGTTTACTGCTCAACAATCCCTTTTTATAACGAATGACCTATTCCTATATATTAATTTACTTATTTTCCTCGATGTATTTTTCCATAATATCAGCTGCCATTCCGACTAATTCAACGCAGGGTCTCTTCTTATAATACTCCGCAGTACGTAACTCGGGTACCGGGCTATCTTTGCCTGCTCCCAATCCTAACAACTCCCTGCATATGATAGAATGATTTTGTTCCTCGAACTCCTTGGCTAGGTATTGAATTCTTTTATAATGCTCTGTTTTTGATACATGATCCTTGGGATCTACATACCCATAAATCATTCCGGCCACCATAAACATACCTGTCACCGCACCGCAAACTTCTCGAAGCCTTCCCATTCCCCCCCCAAAAGAAGAACTGATTTTTAGTGCTGTATTAAAATCCATGTCATACTTATCGTTAAACGCTAAAAACACTGATTGTGAACAATTATAACCTTGTTTAAAATATGCTCCCGCCAATTCTGAATGTACCTTTTTTGTCTTATCTATTTCCTGGTTCACTTTGACAATATCCTCATTACTTTCTACATTTTCATATTAATATATTAGATTATTTTTAGCATATGCTCTAAATATATTTTATCAAAATAAAATTATATGTCAAACACTTTATATAATCACCTTCCATATCTATATATTCACCCTCCTTGCCTATGATAAGCGTGCCTGGAGCTTCATTATGTGCAGATTTACAAAACAATAAACAAAACAGAAGTAATTATATGGAATACAACATATAGCATTTTATTAAATAAGAGTTATAATTAAAAAACGGTACTTTGTACATCACGAGACATAACAACATCAATAAAAGTGGTCGGAACCTAAAAAATGCGAAGGAGAGATAGATATGTATATTTCTGATGAGACGATAGATAAACTTATTAGTGAAGATGTTCCATATTTTGATTTAACAACATGGGTGCTTGATATAGGGTCGCAGCAAGGAAGAATTCAATTTTTCAGTCGAGAAAATGCCGTATTATGTGGAACAGAAGAGGTTGTAAGAATATTTGAAAAATTCAAAATACAAACTATATTCAGTCTACCTTCAGGAACTATGATTGAACCCAATCAGATTTTTTTGGAGGGGGAAGGACGAGCTGATGCACTACATCTGGCGTGGAAGGTATCACAAAATCTACTTGACAGCTGTTCCGGCATTGCAACAAAAACAAAGAGAATCAATGATACGGTAAGAGCAATCAATCCACAGATTTCAGTAGTCAGCACCAGAAAAAGCTTTCCCGGAATTAAACAGTTATGCGTCAAAGCCGTTTTGCAGGGAGGCGGTTTTCCTCATAGATTAGGGCTTTCCGAAACGGTACTAGTGTTTAAACAGCACATGAACTTTTGCGGAGGAATGGATGGATTTATTGCTCTTATCCCACAGTTAAAGCATAAAATCAGTGAAAAAAAGTTGATTGTTGAAGCCGAGTCTATGGAAGATGGAATTCGTCTTGCTAAGGCCGGAGTAGATGGTATTCAGTTTGATAAGCTAAGTGTTGAATCGCTATCGAAAGGAATTCCGGTGATACGGGAAATTGATCGAAAAATAGTTTTGCTTGCTGCAGGTGGAGTAGATGAACACAATGCCGCACAGTATGCATTGACAGGTGTTGATGTAATAGTTAGCACCAGTCTTTTCCATGCTAAACCTACTGATATTGGAGTTAAAATAAATCCGCTGTAATAATTTAAGTAAATTCTCTTCTTATGGAATAGAACGTAATGCAAAATAGTCAACCTAATAAAAGCCACTTACTTGGCAAGGATTAGTTATGCATAATCTTACCCGGAAAGTGGTTTTTATATGTCTATTGCGTTGAAATTATAGATTAATCTTACTAGAGCAGATCTACCTTTGAAAAATCTATGTTACCATTTTCCAGAACAAGTCCGTCGTCAGCGTGGATATACTCTATCTTTCCTACAAACATCTCATGCGAGCCGGTTTTGATGGAATCAACCACTGTGCATTCGATATTAATCGGACAATCTGACAGTATCGGAGCGGAGATAATTGTGCCGGGTACTGTATTAACGTGAATCGCCGCGAATTTATCACCGTCCTTCCGACTGTGACTGCCAAGGTAATCATACATCTCCTTGTTGTTTTTCCCTGTGATATTTACTACAAAGCTGCCGGTGTTTTTAACCATATGATAGGAATATCTCGAAGGGACAATCCCGACCATCAGCATAGGAGGGTCATAGCTGCAATTACAACAATATGCCACCACTAACGCATTCTCTTCTCCGTTTAGATCCCTGCAAGACACCAGAACCTTAGGGGCAGGCTGCAAGCATGGACTGATTTTTGCTTTACTTTTCTTCATTATTAATTTCTCCTTTACAAGAACAAGCACTATTTTATTGCTTAAATTGATTATAGATGGTATATTGAATTATGCAAGAACTCATATTATTAATACTAAGTAACAATAAAATGACTATAGGAGAAAAACGATGCAAAAAAGTATTGAGGCGTTACAAATTTCCTGCGTTGACTGCCATGTGTCACAAGAAATGAAAAACGAGCTGTGCTACATCTGTGCTACGCAGCATATGATTAATGGCAAATGGAAGCTATTGATCCTGTGGGCTTTGAGAAATGGAGTGAGAAGATTTTCTGCACTTCAAAGAGAAATTCCAAATGTTAAGCAAGGACCGCTTACCTCCCAGCTAAAGGAACTTATCGATAGTGGACTGATAAGCCGAAAATCATATAATGAGGTGCCTCCAAGGGTAGAATACAGCCTTACCGACAAGGGTGAAGGCTTTTTATTCGTACTTAATCAAATGGACACTTGGGCAAAAAAGAACCTTTTTTGTTGATATATCTTTCGCTACAGATTTTTCTACAGCACATATCAAATTATCATAAGCCAGTTCTATATTCTCCCTTATAGACTCGCTTTGGAAGGTAATTTCTCTTTATTAATCCAAGTAAAATTCCTCCTCCAATTACCAACAGAAGTGAAAGCATTTGTGACACACTTATTCCACAAAATAAGTAAAGGCTATCTGTCCTTAATCCCTCGATAAAAAACCTTGCTAATCCATATCCGATAAAATAAGTAGCAAGTGAAAAAAACAGTAGTACGCGCGAATTAGCAGAATCCACCACAAGAATAAGTTTCTTACTCCTGCCTCATTAGAATTTATGTAACTTTGCAATGTCCTATAACAAAATCAGAAATTTCTATGTGATTGTGTTACAGATAATACAGATTAATAATAATATAATGGGTTAAGAAATTGCAAGATATGAAAGGATGATAAAATCATGAATACAAAAACATTAGTAGTTGTAAAAGGAAACTGTCCGCAAAACCATCCATGTCCCTCCGTTCCAATCTGCCCGGTAGACGCTTTAAAACAAAACGGGTTTAACGCACCTACAGTAGACCTTGATGACTGTATTCGATGTGGAAAATGTACGAATTTCTGTCCGATGAACGCATTGGTATTAGTCTGATAATAACTGACCTTAAGCAATTGTGCTTTATAAGAGAAGGAGTTTACTTTCATGAAAAGCAAAATATTTTACTTATTCTTTTCCATAATGATAATTACCACATTTGGCGGATGCAGCTCCAAACATGCTTCTACCTCTCCTGAGGTCTCTAAAATAACCGCGACAAAAGCAAAGGAAATGATGGATCAGGACACTACTATCACTATTCTAGATGTTAGAAGTCAAGAAGAATTTGACACCGGCCATATAGAAGGAGCAATCCTCATTCCCGATACCGAAATCACAGATAAAGCGGAAGAAATATTGACAAACAAGTCTGCTACTATCTTGGTATATTGTCATAGCGGTCGTAGAAGTGCTCTTGCCGCCGCGGATCTTGTCGAGCTTGGATACTCCAATGTCTATGATTTTGGCGGGATTAATGACTGGACGTATGATATCGTTACGGAATAATTAACATAGAGTCAGAACAAGTAACATTAAGTTCATATAAAAAGCTCATACTACCGGGTGGGATTATTAATCCGCGCTCTAATAATCCAGCTAATACTTTTATTTTTTTACTAATTTTCTCTAAAGACCAATTAAAAATACCAGGATCAAGTAAGAATGTAAATACAGACAATATAATCTCTGCATACTCTTCCGGAAATTCACAATCGAAGCATCGTTCGTCGACCCTCGCCTTTAGTATTTCTGCAAGAACAGGAGATATATCGGTTAATATTTTAGAAAGGGCTTTTTTGTGTAATCCCGCGTTCTGGGGTAAGTGCAGATAAGAATCTATTTCTGAATTTACTTGTTGGCAAAAAAATGACGTGTATAATAATCGAAATTTTGTGAGGGCATCTTCTTCACTTTGCTTAAGAGTCATTTTACAATTTTCAATGATTAGATCATAGGAGCGGTCAATCAGTGCACTAAGTATTTCTTCTTTTGATGAAAAATAATAATATATACCACCTTTTGCAATTCCAGCTCTTTTAGCGATATTGCTGACAGACATATTCGATTTCTCTTTCATTAATTCCAGCATAGCATCTAAAACCAAGTCTCTTCTATTCATTTCGTCCTCCAAATTGCTTATCTATTGATATATTACCTCCCATACAACTAGGTTCTCTATATACAAATGAGCGAAAGATTTCCCAGACATAAGGATGAACACATGCTGTAGTCCAATCAATTACTCCTGCTATTTTACCATCTTTAGCTATAAACTGACTGACAAAATAATCACCATGTGTATTACCACATGAAAGCTCTTTCATATCAATTGTTTGATAAGGAAATTCATTCATAATATCTAAGCGGATTTTTAATTCTTCAATCGTTTGTTTATCTCCATAGTAAATAGCTAATGACATGGTATTCCTATAAGATTCAATTACCCGCTGTGGTGTCATAGAGGAAAAGAATTTATCTCCCATCCCTTCTGGCAATTTAGTATATTTAGCCATAATATTATGTATTTTTCCTAACAAACCAGCCGATTCTGTTTCGATATAATAAGTGTCTGATGATGCACCCACGCATAGTTTATTTAAATTCAATACTTTTATATTATATGTAGATTCCATAATTTCTTTGATTGTTAACATAATTTAGCCTTAAGGTCTCCTTTCCCATGAAATTATGATAAATCAAATTGCTGAGGAAGAGGTTGTTCTTCCTCCTTCCAATATGTTTTTCCATCCAACGTTCGATTAATAAATCTATAATCGTACATTTCCCTACGTAATAATGCTGCATCACGAAAGCAACACCACTGATCAATTACATTATTTATCTCTTTTTCGGAATATTGCACTCCATTCTCTATCTTTGATGCAATATAAAACATCGCTGCTATCTTTAATTTTCTCTTCGCTGGAAATGATATTAACTTTCCCTCTTCATTTAAATAGTTTTTTAACCACTTTTCCAATATTACTCACCTTCTCGCTTTATTCTTTTACCCTATACACGCTGCAGTCATTTGAACGATCTAGGAATCCATATTCAATTAATGCTCTGCGAATGGTTGCATAATCGCTATAGATTCTTTCCAAAATCTTATTGACTTCCTCTTCACAATACTCCTGGTCATGTTTAAAATTCTTCATTATTTCTCTCAACAGAATAATCTTTTTCTTTTCCTTGGCCGGGAATTGATTTAATGCGCCGCTCTCATTCATATATGCTTTAATCGTTTTATTCCTATCTTCATCTGTAATATTATATCTATCATCAATCATGGTAGCAGATTGATGAATTTCTTCGATAACGCCGGAATCCGCCTGTTTGATGGATCGTTTCGTTTTATCTTCTAATGATTGCATCAACGCCAGATAAAGCTTTGCCTGCTTTTCTTTTTCTCTTAACTTAAACCGATGATTTCTTACAGTTGACTGAGCGATGCCAACGATTTGAGCAATTGCTTTATCCTCTTTGCCCTCTGACATCAGCTTTAAAATCTGCTGCTGTACCTCTGAAATTCCAATCAGGGATGCCCCCATACTTAATAAATAATCTACCGAAGAACCATGCTCTGTTTTGTGATGTTCTTTTACTCTGCCAAACGCATCATACAGCTTATCCTTCAAGGTGAATATTTGCCCTTTTTCAAATTCTTTTCCGCAGAGCGTACATAGGTATGAATCTGTGTTCTCCTTATACCCCATTACGATCTCTTCTACTGTTGAATTCCAAATATAATTTTCGTACTCCATATGATTACTCCTATATCCTCTTATAACTAATTATATACGCTTTTTATATTGTACGTCTTTAATTGTATTTTGTCTACATATAAATAGACGTATATCATATTTGTTTGTTATTTGTATGTATTATTAAGATGTTATTAGGATCTTTAAGGTTGGATAACATCCAAAGATTTTTCATAGAACAATAATGCAAGAATCCCATATCAACTATTTCACAATTGATATGGGATTCTATTTATGTGTTCTAATTATTCTAAATCAATAAGCATAATTCGAGTGTCAAAAGTCGACAACTAACTAAAGCATGTATATCGTTGTATAGGTGGAGTGTCAAAGTTCTATATATTTTTAGCTTCGTCAATTTGCTCATATATGAACCTGCCGAAGGTGATGCAGAACATAGTTTATTGAGCAACTGTATGAGGTCGCAACGTACTTCATCCAAGCGGAAGCGTGTTGTGATAGAAACTATGTTTTGTATCACATCCGTTTGAAATGTAATTGTGCAAATTGACGAATCACTATTTTAAATAGGCTTTGTCACTCGAATCATACATAATCAATGACAAGTTTATTCATTTCATCCATCAGAGCTTGATTCCCCACTCTTCTTGCTATAGGCATATAGATTTCGATTGTTTCCTTCGCCTTTGATTTCCACATGTTTTCATCCATATATTTTAATGTCCTCATGTTATGAAAACGTTCGGCTAGCTTAATTAGCACGATTTCCTCCTGATCCATAGCATAGTCATCGATAAAATCCGAAACACCTTTCACGATAGCGGCAATATCCGTTGAAAGACATTCTTCTATCTCTTTCAAATCAATATCCGTCTTCTTAAGAATATCACACATAAGTCCGGCAATAATTGTATTCTCTCCTGCTCCTAATTCGCATAATATGATTGCCACATTCAGGGGATGTGTAATATATTCATCTCCTGAATACCTTTGAATACCCTCATATGCTTTTCTTGATAATTCATAGGCCTTATAGATATTAGAGACATTACATGTGCTTTTGTTATTCTTAATACATTCCAGTAAGATATGGAATAATATGTCTTTATTTCCATGTTCTTCCATTCGTCTAATAAATATTTTACTCATAGGATTACCTCCTTCTAATTCATCTACTTGCATCTGTATTGCACATAATAACGAAGGTGAATAGCCAAATTCTTTCTTGAAAGCCTTAGAAAATCCGCTATGACTGTCGTAGGAAAACTTTAACGCGGCATCAATAATTTTCATTCCGTGAATAATATCCTCAGCTGCTTGAATAAGTCTCCTTCGTTTTACATACTCCATAACTGACATCCCAATATATTCCGTAAACAATCTGGAAAAATGATACTCTGAATACCCAAATACACCAGCAATATCGTTCACCGATAATTTTTCATCCAAATGCTTCTCAATGTACTTTTGACCTTCAAGCATTAATTCAATATAATTTATGATTAACACCTTCTTTCCACGTGGTAATTATATCATACACCAATCAATTATTTATTTCTTATCCAATCCTGCTATCTATTATCATATCCCAAAATAGCACTTGACTTATATAGATTATCTATGTATATTATATATAGATAATCTATATAGGAGGTCTAAAAATGCTTGAAAATAAGAGTCTGATATCCGGAAGCACCTCAATGTTACTGCTAAGTTTATTGTCAGAAAAGGACATGTATGGTTATGAAATGATTGAGACTTTGAATCAACGCTCCAATCATGTCTTCGACTTGAAAGCCGGAACTCTCTACCCTCTTTTACATTCCTTAGAGGAAAAGGAATACCTGGTATCCTATGAAAATCATGACAGTATGAAGCCCAGAAAGTATTATAATATTACCGGCAAAGGACGTAAATATCTCAAAAAACTCAGTGATGAATGGAATGAATATGCAAACGTCGTAAGAGGAGTCATAGGAGGTGTTACCTTTGGCACAATATAACTGTAAAGAAGATTTTCTTGAAGCAATTCAAGTTCAGATCAGGTGCAAAAAAGCAAGATGTTTTATAATCGAAGAAATGGAACAGCATATTGAAGATCAAAAAGATGCTTATATGAATGATTGTGACGATGACAAGACCGCTATGTCAAAGGCATGCGAACAAATGGGTGATCCTGTTGCAATCGGAAAACAATTAGATCGTATTCACAGACCGCGAATGGAATGGAGCATCCTTTTGGCAGTACTGGTTCTTTGCAGTCTGGGGATTTTAGCACAGATTAGTCTGGGCAACATGATAAAGAATGTAAATCTACCTAATAGTGTCAATATTGAAAAACATATTCTTTTCATGGCATTAGGTTTCTTGTTAATGCTCGTCGCATATTTTCTGGAATATTCTTTTATCGGTAAATATTCTAAAATACTATGTCTCTTGTTTTGGATTGGCTTTGTTTTTTACGCACCGCTCAATAACATAGTGAATGACAGTTTCCGATATATATACCCCTATGGTCTGTTATTTATCCCGATATATGGAGGCATTCTCTATGCATACAGAGATAAGGGGTATACCGGCTTGATAAAATGCCTGATGATAAGCATATTTTCATTTATGATAGAATTAAAGTTTGTGGTACAATGCTCTGTATATTTGGGAATACTGTTTTCCAGTCTGATTATGCTTTCGATCGCCGTTATAAAGAACTGGTTTGGCACTTCAAGAAAAATAGCAATGGCCGTTACCTGGGGATGGTTGCCTATCAGTTACGGATTGCTTACTTTATTAAATATAAATATTTTCAACACATATCAAATAGTCCGGTTGAAAGAAACCATAAAAGCGCTCCTTCAAATCGGATTATATAACCATGATTATCAAATAAATAGAGCTATCAACATAATCTCTCATGCAAAACTATTTGGCGGAAGCAATCTTTTCAATGAAAAGTATATTCCGGGCTTTAATACTGAATATTTATTAACTTATATCATTGGCAAATGGGGCCTTGTCGCAGGAATTCTAATCATAGTTTTATTTATTGCTCTAATTGGACGTATGATCTATCTGGCTTATCATTTGAAGAATTCGCTAGGAATGTTTGTAGGATTAGGATGCAGTCTGGTATATGCACTTCAGGGCAGTATTTATATTTTATCTAATCTCGGAGTTCAATTTGTCGCCCAGATAAATTTGCCCTTTGTATCCTATGGCGGAAGCAGTCTTTTGATCAATTTCTCTGTTCTTGGACTTATGTTGTCAATTTTCAGAAATACAAATATCGTGAAAGAGGAACGCTATACAGGGGTTTTTACACTAAGAATAAACCGAGCAAAATAAGAATATTTCTTGAAAGAGGCTGTTGCAAAATTACCTGCAAAATACAAGCGGCTTGTATTATACACACCATGTATGCAACAGCCTCTTTCATTCATAAGTGAAAATTAAATGGTGACGCTTCGCTTGCAGTATTTTCTATATCATTAATTCTTCAACTGGATTTCCACCTACAATATGCTGCTCGACAATCCTGTCTACATCTTCCTCCGTCAAGTTTTTATACCATATGCCTTCGGGATAAACCACCGCAATGGGTCCCTTATCGCAAATACCGAAGCATCCCGTATTTGTGATCATAACCTCGCCTGATAGATCATTTTCCTCGATTGCTTCCATAAATTTCTGTACAATATCAACAGAATTTTTTAAAAAGCAGAATCCCTTCTGTTGCCCGTTAATTCTACAACTGGTACAAACAAAAATATGATGTTTTAACTTTATCATGTATTCCTCCCTTCTTCTGTCCTTAGACAGAACACAATTTCAAGCCATTATCTTTGTAATCAGAGCTACAATATCACCATTCTGATCTTTTATCTTCTTTATATCAAGATTCATACTTTCCAGCCACGGTGGAATATGAGAACATCTTAGAGTCAGTTCCATAAATGGCTTATACTTAATGAAATCCATTAATGCTTTTTTGGAAGTGACATCCGGGCACGATTTCATCAAACCAATTAAATCCAGGTGATAATTTCCACTGATATGGGTCTCTACCGGTTGAGCACTCTGTATCATATCCCGCTGCATTCTTGCATTATAATCATTATCCTGTATCTCACTCATAATTCCATCAAAGGTTTCATTTTCCACATTATTCACATCGAAGATTTGAAAACATTTTTTATCAAAAATATGAAAAGGTAATCCGGTTAAACATCCACCAACTATTACTTTGCAATCTGTGATTTGTTCCAGAATCTCACAGGTATGATCTCTGATCAAGCAAGGCTCTGCTATGTTTGAATAATCCATGGAAATTGATGAAATCTTTGACCATTCTTGCTCCTTTTTTTTATATATGTCAATTTTCTTACATTCAAAATAATCACCCAGTGTTCCATCGGCCTTGGTATATACAGCAATTGTTTGTTCCATATGAACTCCTTCCTTCTATCGTCGCTTGAGAACCGACCATAATTTGAATACCAACAATCTCAACTGAACTTTTATCTATATTTTGTCCTTCCAATGTATCAGCTTGCTTTCTATGTATTGTAAGCTTTTATTAATCATCATTCCCAGTATTCCTACCAAAATAACAAGAAAATAAATTGCAGGAGTATCATAGGAAATCTGTGCATCCAACACCCTACTCCCAAGTCCGTATTTGGTACCGATCAACATTTCTGTAACGATAGAGATTATGATGCCCATGGAGAGAGCAACGCGAATACCTACCATAATATCAATCAGAGAGTCAAAGAATATGATCCTGTATAGGATTTGATACCCCTTTGCTCCTAGAATCCGTGCACTGTTAATTCGTACTTCCGAGACATGACTAGCCGCCTGCGCCGTATGAAAGGTTAATATTGCAGAACACCCAAAAAATACTACTCCAATTCTTGAGGCATCCCCTCTGCCAAAAGTTAATAAAGCTAACGGGAAAACCAAAATTGGCGGTATCGAGCGAAGGAAGTCAAGTACACCTTCAAAATAGGTATAAGCACTTTTGCGGAATCCGATCAAAAGCCCAAAAGGGACCCCAAGTAAAATTGCTGACAATACACCAATAAAAATTCGTTTTAATGTATGTAGTATATCAAGGAATAAATCACTCTCTCGTATCAGTTGATATCCTTTATGAATGACATCAATCGGCGCTGCCAAAAACATTGGATTAATCCATTTTGTTTCTGTTAAAAGCTGCCAGAGGAGAATTAGGCATACTATAGAGATTAATTTTTTTATCATCATCACATCCCGTATCCGTATTCTGCAAAATTAAGCTAGTTTACTTCAGTATTAATTAACTTACCAACTTACCGCGAACGATTTCAAAACCTTTTCTTCAAGAATTGTACAGGGCTTTTCCGACATAAACCACACTCTGTACGCTATCATCATAAGTTGGTCGAGATTATGCGCGACCATCACAACAGGTATTTGAATTGTCTGAAAGATTTCATTCATTTTTTCTGCAAGCCAGATGGTATTACTGTAGTCCATAGCCGAAAAGGGCTCATCCATGAGTATGGCCGACGGACTAGATATCAATCCTCGTAGAATGGCTACATATTGCTGTTGCCCTCCACTCAATTCATAGGGATACTTATCCAACGAAAAGGGGAGCTTCACGATATCGATGATCTTTTCCATTCTCTGGGCGATTTCTTGTTTGCTAAGTTTCATAATGATCAAAGGAAATGCAATGTTATCTCTGACCGTCATCCAAGGATACAGACTTCTCTTATATTCTTGAAAAATATAAGAAATCGTATGGACTCCGGGGTTTTCTCCGGCAACCTTTATTTCACCTGAATCAGGCTTACTGATCCCAGCTATCATATTAAGAAGGGTTGTCTTCCCACATCCATTCGGTCCATAAATACCGACAACCTCCGAATCCCTGACCTGAAAGGACAGATTATCGAAAATTAATTCTTTCGTCTTTTTCGCAGAGACTATACTTTTTCGGATTCCGTTCACTTCGATACTCATTGCTTTTCCCCCTTACTTATTGTGCACTCAGGGCACGCTCTGACAGATCCATTTTTTTACTGATGCTTCCTATCTCAAAATATGAATCAGCTACATTCGTAAGATCAGCTGACAGGAAACCGGTGGAAGGAACATAAAGTGAATCCGGATAGAACGATACAAAATCCTTTTGAGCATCCGGTAGATACTTTGCCATGATTTCTTTCGCTTCTGCCTGATTAGAATTAATAAAGTTGATGGCTTCATCCAGCGCTTTTACTATACTTGTTGCAGTCTCAGGATTTTTATCCACAAAATCGCTCGTCATGTTGAAGCTCGCAAAGGGATAAGGTGTCCAGGTGTATTGTGTTACAATAGCCCCTTCAAACAAGTTCTTTCCGAGACCTTTCTGAATTACTGTGGTTGCTACCGGATCATTCGTGAATAAGATATCTACTTCCCCTGACTTCAAAGCATCTACCTGCATATTAGGAGCTACATTTTCTATTGTCACATCATCAAAAATACCGTTTTCTTTCATAATCATCTCTGCCCAAGATTTATAAGCAAGGGTTGGAAGAATACCGATTGTCTTGCCCTTAAAATCCGCAAAATCCTTGATATCGGAATCTTTCTTCACAATAAACATACTGATCGGATGAGTATCATCCTCCATCATAGCAGTGGAATAATATAAGTCCTTCCCACTGGATTGCTGCGCTGTCATGGCAATCTGAAATGCTGTATATCCTGCGACATCGATTTTATCTCCACACAATGCTTCCATCAAAGGCTGCGCTGTCTCGTACATCTCCAGATCAACATCAAGACCATTCTCCTCAAAATAACCGTTAGCATCTGCTACTTTGATTCCAGTGCATTCTCAACCGCTTTTTCTATAACCAAACTTGAATTTGTGGCCCCGCTGACAGCATCTACTTTTGTAGTTTGCTGCTCAATAATATCATCTACGACTGCCTCTGCCGGCGCTCCTCTTTCATTATCATGTTCAACAATATTTATATCCGTTATTGTCCCCTTGCGAACTGTTATTTCCACTTTTGCATAAATATAGCCAACATCATACTCGCCTTCATAGGTTCCGTCTTTCACCTTGCCTGCATCAATTCCTTTTACATTTATTGCAGAAACATCCCTTTTGTAAGATAATAAGTCGACATAATATGTGAAAACATGGCACACAATAAGTAGCGCAATCAAAGTTGCACCCACTCTATGTAACACGATCCATCTACCCTTAAGTTTCTTTCTAAATACATAGCCCAACGCCATAAGTAGCAATAATACTGCTGTGGTAATTCCCGTTCCAATTACCCATACAGATCTTGTTGGCCACACATCACGTGTAACGATTAAATGTGTTAAAATCACCACCAACACAAGCACTCCACATGGAATATGTATCCTTCTTATCATTTTATCTACTTTTGTCCATTTCATTTTTCGCGATACAATTTTCATAGAAAGAAAAATGCATAATATAATAGCTATTATTCCCCAAATCATAGTCTCCTCCTATTAATCGGTTATTAACTTTGCGTAATCCAGTACTTCTCTATCTCTACTGATTCAACATACTCCTGTTTTAATAAAGTAAGTTTCTGATACTGTTCGGTAAAACCATGCATCTTTTGGGTCTGCTCATTTGTCCAAATTTCCATAAGACAGATATCATCATCGGAATCTGTTGGTATATAATACTCATATCTACAATTACCGGGTTCTTCCTTTGAAGACTGAATAATACCTTGTTCTTTTACTTTATTATAGAATTCGTCTCGTTTTCCTTTGTAGATATAATAACGTACATTCATCAAAAGTAAGCGACTCATTTTTTCCAAAGCATTCTCATAACTCGAAGTCTTTATAACCGCAAAATACTTTCCTATTTCTTTGGTCCACATGTCCATCTCATCTTCAATCGGATTTACTTCATTCATGATGAAGCAAACTATTTTGCAGGTTGTCTGTGCCATTTCCGGTAACAAAACCTGAAATCCCCATTCAACATCAGCTTTGTCGTCCTCAAAACCATTCCTGGCATCCACAACAAAGTTACTTCCTTCAAATTCCTTCAGAAGCTCCCATGCAAAGGTTGTAGGTTTTCTATAATTGTCCCCACAAGCAAATTTTTTCCATATAAGTAAAACCACTTTATCCTCATTAATATATTTAACACTACAAAACTCAGAATCAAACTCTTTCACAACTACCCTCCTGTGTACTACCCTTCGAATTAGTTTGCGACAAGGATTACGCAGGCACAAACTTATAAGTGTGAAAACCGTATCGCAAATGTATATGAGCATCCGAAATTCTAATAAATAATTTGATTGTACTATATAAAATCTAATACCTCAACCCATATTATGTTAAATATAGGACAAATACAAAATGCACCCTAAAAACAAAAAGGGTGCATAATAATTTCATTACTATTGTTTCATTTCATATCTGTCCTTTAATTTTGCAGTTCAGCTATCAAAGAGATGTATCCTGACTAGGTAAAATGATTTCCATATAGGAGTATTAGCATACGAACTTCGTAATGCAACTTAGCGAAAGCGGAACCTATATGGAAACACTTCCTTCCCATTCTTGTCACTATCCTTCCTAGGCTGAACTGTAACTTTATTTTCGCTTTGAACCTACATACGAACCCATACCGCCCGCAACATTGATAACATCGAAGCCTTGTTTCGTAAGTGCTCTTGTCGCTCTTCCACTTCTTCCACCTGACTGGCACATGATATAGTATGTTTTATCTTTCGTTATATATTTCTCCGGACTGGTTAACAGATTTCCCATCGGTATGTTCTTGGAGGTTTTTATGCTCCCACTTTTATATTCATACGGCTCTCTAATATCTATTAATTCCACCTTACCAATAAGGTTGTCCATATCATTTACATTAATTACTTTACTGGCATCTCTCGTTAAAAATTCAAACATTTTATTTTCCTCCTGGGTTTTTTATATTTTTATGTTAAGTTAATTTTTCAACTTTCCTATGCTCTTATTATAGTCAATTGTCTGTTATTATCTGTGACCACATCACATAACCTTTATACATTAACGATAATGAAAAGTTCTGGTTGATTTTCCAAAAAAACAATTTCAAAAATCGTAAAAGATAGAACCTTCATACCGCTATTTTTTACGGTTTGAAGGTTCTTACAGCATCTAAATCTTTATTAAATTTAAAGCCTTTCTTATCAAAACAGCTCTTTTAAATCCTTGAATATTCTATTATCTGACTTTCTGCAATATCTTGACTGCCTCTTCCACTTTCAGCACTTTACCGTAAGAGACCACTTTACCATCCACTACTAAAGCCGGAGTTGTCATTACTCCATATGCTGCAATCACAGAAAAATCAGTGATATGTTCAATTGCTGTATCCATACCTACTTGTTCCAGTGCCTTCTTAACATTAGCTTCCAGTTCATTGCATTTTGCACATCCTGATCCCAATACTTTTACAGCTTCTCCTTGGTTCATTGTTTCTGTCGCTTTTTCAATAGATGCAGGATCACATCCTCCTCCACAACTACAGCTACTGCTCTTTTCCTCTTCCTTTTTCTTTCCAAAACCAAATAATGCCATAATGTTTTCTCCTTTTTTTATATGTCAATTTTAATAAAGCCGGTTCCTTCTGTATGCCAGAGACTGGTGAGAGGCCTTAAATCAACAAAAAGCTGAAGCCATTCAGTAAATACCCAATGATAATAATTCCGAATGTAACAATACCTATAAACGCAAATAACAATTTGTTCTTTACAACCTTTTTTAACATAATCATAGATGGTAAGCTTAGTGCCGTAACACCCATCATAAAGGAAAGAATTGTTCCAACTCCTACACCTTTTAATAATAGCGCTTCCGCAATTGGAATTGTTCCGAAAATATCTGCATACATAGGAACACCTACAACAGTTGCAATTAAAACAGAGAACGGATTGTCTGTTCCTAATATCTTTTGTATGATTTCTGTTGGAATCCAGTTATGAATCAATGCTCCGATCCCTACTCCAACTAAAATATAGAGAAATACTTTTCTTACGGTCGCTTGTACCTGTTCAGATGCATAAATCATTCTTTCCTTCTTTGATAATTCCGGTGCATCGATATCTACAGTTACGCCTGTATTTGTAAAACGTACGACCTGATCTTCCATACCAAGCTTATCAATGACCGTCCCGCCAATCACAGCAAGTACGAGTCCAACTACTACGTATGTCAATGCAATTTTTACTCCAAATACACTCATTAAAAGCACTAATGCCCCCAGATCTACCAATGGAGAGGAAATCAGAAACGAAAATGTTACTCCAACCGGAAGTCCCGCATTCGAAAATCCAATGAATAAAGGTATGGAAGAACAGCTGCAAAATGGAGTTATTGTTCCAAGTAATGCACTCAAAATATTGGCTTGAATACCATGAAACCTACCAAGTATCTTTTTTGTTCTTTCGGGTGGAAAGAAGCTCTGTATATAAGAAATAATAAAAATCAGGACTGAAAGTAATATTAAAATTTTAATAGTATCGTAAAGAAAGAACTGAACGCTTCCGCCTAATCTTGAATTAATGTCAAGTCTCAGAGCTGTCAGACCATCTCCAATTAATGCATTTAACCATTTCATTCCCAGTATTTGATTTTGAAAGAAATCCCATATTGTTATCATGTCAGCACCATCCTTATGTTATATCGATGTTCATCGAACCATTATCAGTATATGCCTCATATAGATACATGTCAATATATAAATATGAAATTCTATTTTTCTTTTACGCAAAAAAACAGCCGGGATTTTTATGTCCTGACTGTTTTATTGAAATTCTCAATTATTTAATTCGCTTTTTTTAAGTTCTCCAAGAATACTATTCGTCCTTCTAGCATGACAGATACATGCCTCATAGGCAAACACAGCGATATCTATAATAAAAGCTCTACTAATAATGTGAAAATTTTCATCTTTTGCTTGCTCTTCAAGCAATTGTAAAACACTACTTAATATGGTTGTCGCCGTAAAATCATACAATATAGAATAAGTCCTCTTTTTAATACTTCCAATAATCCTTTTCTCATAATCAACGTATACCCCTTTCGTTTTTCACAGTATAGTTGATTATTCTTTTTGATTCAATCCGATACCTACCATGTTGCAACTCGAATTTACTTGCATACTATCCCATCAGACTCTATATCCAGGTGTTATTTTACACCTGAATATAAAATCTCCTTTTTGCATGACATAATAAAACGAAAAATAGTCGCATCTAAAATCACTGCACATATCATTAAAAGGTTTGTACCACGACCGACTTCCATCGTAATAATATTGTCACTACACTGAAAATCCACCGGCTTATTGAGTAATTGAAAATTTCTATTATTGACCGTGGGAAATGTACCTGTTCTTTCTTTGTACATATCAGTCTTCTCCATTTTTTCTCCTTTCTTTTACAGCTTGTTCGTTAAGCACCTTATCCTGATGACTTTCAACAATAATCAAAATCCATAATATTATACCTAAAAGTATAGCTAAACCACCAAATATGAAGCAGAATACAACTAATTTGATGATATAAAACATTAAGCTAATAACCCCAAATATACCAATAGCTTTCATCATCTTGCAACCCGGCTCTAACATATTCAATTTATATTTTCTCATCTGATACCCCCATACAGACCCCCATATTATTATTGTTACTCTCAAACAATTCATATGCATATATAAACATATCCTTCTCATCTGAAAATTGAAACGAATGGAACACTAGCATCTACGTGATAAAAACATCTACTTCTTCTCATTCATATTCTTACATGCTGCTTTGAACATGATTGAACCCTGAATGGGATTAATATAGTATTCATGCATAATACTGTCATACACTTCAATCAGCGGCTCTTTGTCAAACTCATGCAGGAACTGTGGAAGTCGTTCTCTGAAATCGGGGACGATCCTGCACAGGCACTCAATCGCATAATTGTTCTGCGCAATCTTATTGATACTGGTATGACCACCAATGCCGTAAGGATTGTCGCCGGTTACTCTTACAGGTATTGTAATAGGTAGTTCTGTGCTCGAATGACCGATATAAATGGTATAATCTCCGGGTTCAATACACCAACCTCCGTGATCCTCATCATAATGACGGAAGGAGTTGTTATTCAGTGTAATTGTAACCGTTTTTTCTTCCCCAGGATTTAAGAGTAACTTCCGAAAGCCTTTCAGCTCATGTATCGGCTTCTGTACATAAGATCGCGACTGACCGACATAGAGCTGAACGACCTCCGAGCCGGTACGCTTTCCCGTATTTCTCACGGTCACCGGAATATCAATCTGTAAGTTCTCATCACTGCTAACCGAGAAAGCGGTTACCTGAGTATTCATCTCAAAGGTCGTATAAGTCAACCCATGCCCGAAGGAAAATGCGGGAGTTATCCCCTTTTTATCGTAATATCGGTATCCGACAAAAATTCCTTCTCCATAATTTACAACCCCATTCTCTCCGGGGAAGTTGATACAGGCAGGCG
>WSSedL1CaDRAFT_10000709_pt1 | contig 22493 bp, 22 predicted proteins | sample WetSurSL1Cattail_FD_9464 | JGI IMG/M metagenome (IMG submission 9464)
TGGTTAAGGGTTGGTCGCTCTCATTTATGGCGCTTTCGGCAGGTGCATTGCCCAGCGGGAAGGTGCCGCTGATGACCCGTGCCATGTCATCGTCAAAGCCAGGGACGTTTTTGACCACGTCCAGCGCGGGTGTGCGGGAAACCAGTGCCACGCCGTTGTAGGTTTTCTGGCCAAAACACTGGGCGGTGTAACCGGCCTGGGCAAACGCCAGGTGCGGAAATTTGTCGTCCGTCATTTTGAGTTCTTGCAGTGCCAGCACGTCGACCGGGTTGGCCTGTAACCAGTCCAGCACTTGCGGCAGCCGAACGGTGAGCGAGTTGATGTTCCAGGTGGCAAGTTTCATATTGAAATATTTTCATTTGTTTTCATACGCTTACATTTTTTAGTAAGCATCTCGCTACGCAATTGGCTACGCAAAGCATTTGTATGCAAATGTGGCGCAGATTGATCTGCAGTAACGCTTGTTGTGTCTGATTGTCTCAGCGTCTTTGCAGGCAATCACTGGCGGGCAACTGCCCGATTTCGGAGCAGTAGACGTATCCTCGTCATAAATTTCAGGTTTTCATTTCGCGGGCCTGCCTATAGGCCCCGATGCATCACGCCCAAAGCTCTTCAAGTACTCTCACAGCGAGCGAGTAATCGGTGGCCGCACGGCTGTTCGGCGCGTGTGCACGCACCGGCTTGCCCACCGCAAACGCTTCGGCCACCTTAATGTCGGAGCGAATGCCTGGTAGCAGGCGTGCCGCGCCAAACTGGTGTGACAGGTTGGCGTTGACCTCACGATGCTGGCCAATGCGCAGATCGACCATCACCGGCAGGAAACCCAGCACCCTGAGCCGCTCGTTGAGGCCCCGGCTGGCCAGCCGAAATAGCACTCTTGCGAGTTGCCGCACCCCTTCCCCAGACAGATAGTGCGGCACAAACGGCACCAGCACCCGGTCTGCTGCACACAGGGCATTGATCAGCAAGCCATCCAGAGATGGCGGCGTATCCAGAATGATGGTGTCGTAGTCATCCCCCAAACCCTCAGCCAGCAGGGCATTGCGCAGCAGCAGCTCATTCGCCCCAACACCCCCATGCTCAAACAAGGGATCGGCGGGAATCAGGTGAAGCCCAGGCCAGTTTGATGCGACTAGCGCTTGACGCAATCCGTGGCGCCCGGCCAGAAACCCATTTACGGTGGCGCTATCTCGTTGTATCTTGTGTCCCAGGCCCACGGCGCAGTGACCCTGGGTGTCGAGGTCAATCAACAGCACCCGCTGCCCAGCTGCGGCAAGCTCCGCCGCCACATTCACCGAAGTTGACGATTTGCCAGATCCGCCTTTGCGGTTGCTGACAACCAGCGTGCGCGCCATGGCAGTCAGAACAGCTCAATCTTGGGACGTGTGTCGACCGGTGCCGCTGCGCTACCAACAACATCCTTGTGGGTAGCGCGCTGGCTTTGCATCACATAACTGGCCATCTGGTTGTCCAGGCGCTGGCGCAGTGTGACCATGGTTTGCGGGTCCCAAGGCTTGTCTACCAATTGATCGGCCATGCTTTGCAGGTGGTCGTTGAGTTCGTCCTGTGCCTGTTGCACCTGCTCCACACGCTGGCGAATCACGTCTTGAAACTGGATTTGCCCCAGCGCATCAGACAGGCGCAACACGATGTCCTGATGCCCCGCTTTGACGCCGTCAATGATCTCCAGCAGGCTTTGAGACGTGACAGAGAACCGGTGCTGCATCTCGTCCACGTCGGCAATCACCTGGCGCATGCTGCCGATGGCCGAGTTTCGATCATCCACAGTGGTGGCATTTTTCAGCTCTTCATCAATGCCTTCTGTGGCCGTCTTGATCTTGAGCGAAATACTCACAGCGGCTGCGGCGGTGCGGTTCGACAGTTCGCGGATTTCTGCTGCCAGCACGGCAAAACCTCGCCCGGCATCACCGGCGCGGGCTGCCTCCACTGCCGCATTGATGGCCAGAATATTGGTTTGTTTGGCCACTTGTGAAATGTCGGTCACTTGGGTGGTCAGGCTCTTGACCTCCTGCAACCGCTGGATGCGTCCGAGGTTGATTTCCACATCTTGCTGCTGCTTTTCCACAAACATTTGCAGTATTAGTCCCAGCTGCTTGTCCACCAGGACTTTTTCCTTCAGTGCGGCGGCCAACTCGGAGCCACTTTCTTCCGAGGCATTGATGCGCTGAAGTTGCTGGTTAGATACCTGGTGGATCGCATTGATCGACGTGATCAGCGCCATGACGCCATGCTCGGTTTCCTTGACAGCGCCATCGAGCTGTTTACCCATCACATCCAGATAGGGCGCGACTTCGCGCACCTCTGCCACAACCTGCTCGCGCGGCATGTGCTTTTCCAGCATCAGCCACTCGTCGTCAAAGCTGGCCCTTTTCATCACGAACTTCAATAACAACGTCAGCATGGAGGAGCCACCAAAAGCCAGGCACAGAATCACCGCCAGTTCCAGACGGAAATCGACATCAAGCGAGGGTAAGAATGTTTCATGCATCCACGGTGAGATTGTCATCAACACAGCCGATGTGACAAGGATGGCGGCAAGGCCAACGACCGAAGGAAAGGGTTTAGGGCGTGACTTCAACTTCACTGTCTCCAAAACATATAGGATCCCCCCACCACATCAGGCGCCCGGCACGACTTGTTTGATGACCTTCACCAGGTCCACCCCAGACACCGGTTTGACCATCCAGCCGGTGGCACCCAGTTTTTTCCCCTCATCACGTTTTTCGGAGTCGCTTTCGGTGGTCAGCGTCAAAATGGGTACAAATCGGTAGCCCGGCAGCGCCTTGACGTTTTTGATCAGTTCCAGTCCGCCCATGTTGGGCATGTTGATGTCCGTGATGATCAGGTCAGGTTTCAGTCCGGCCTTGAGCTTGTTCATCGCCTGCACCCCATCGGAGGCGGTTTGCACGCTAAAGCCGTTCATCTCCAGGCTGGACTTCACGCTCATGGTCATCGTGGGGGAGTCGTCCACGATCAAAATGGTTATTGCCATACAAATAGTTCCTTCATGAATAAATCGATGTCAACACGGGCTTGAGCCATTCGGCCAGCGTCGCGTCCTGGGGCCAGGCGCTGACGGGTACGCCAGCAGCCATCAGGACCTGAATATTGGCCGGATGGATGTGCGTGCAAGCCGCTAAATCCACCTTGGCAGCGGGTTTGTCTTGCAGCCACTCGAGCAGTTTCTCGGCATCTTCCACACCCACAGAGTCGCTGAGCACCGCCAGTTTTTTGCGAAATTCCATGCCCATCACAGCATCTCCTTGAGGTTAAGCACCATCAGCACCGAGCCGTCACCCATCAAGGCCGAGCCCGAATAGGCCCGCAAACTGCTGAGCACACCCGCCAAGGGCTTCAAAATGATGTCAGCTGTGCCATGAAACTCGTCCACCAGCAGGCCCACGTTGTCTTCACCCACACGAACCACCAGTACCGCCAGTTCGTCGTCGTTGTTGATCAGGGGAGGGGCGGCCAGGCCCAGCAAGGTGTTGAGCGACAACAGAGGCACAATGCGCCCGCGCAGCACGGTGGCCTTGCGTTGTTTGATCATCCGCATCGCGTTGCAGGGCACACGCACCGTTTCCACCACCATGTCCATCGGCACGCCAAACATCTGGTCGTTCGACGCGATCGTCATGACATTGGTCACGGCCATCGACAGCGGCAGGGACAGCCGCAGTGTTGTGCCCTGGCCTTTGACGCTGTCGAGCGCAATGCTGCCGTTGACGCGTTCTACCGCCGTGCGCACCACGTCCATGCCGACGCCTCGCCCCGACAGGTCTGACACCACTTCGGCGGTGGAAAACCCCGCAGCAAACACCAGGTTGATGGCTTCCTGGTCGCTGATGCGGTCCAGCGTGGCCTCATCAATCAGGCCTTTTTGATAGGCTTTTTGCTTGATGACGGCGGGGTCAATGCCTTTGCCGTCGTCGCTGATTTCAATCACGACCCGGTCGGACTCTTGTTTTGCTACGATTTTTAGAGTCCCCGTCGCAGGTTTGCCAAGGGCTAAACGCACTTCCGGCATCTCAAATCCGTGGTCCAGGCTGTTGCGCACAATGTGTACCAGCGGGTCGCCCAGCGCTTCGACGATGTTTTTGTCAGCTGCGGTGTCCTGACCTTCGAGCACTAGGTTGACCTCTTTGCCCAGCTTGCGCGAGGTGTCGCGCACCAGGCGCGGAAAGCGTTGGAACACAAACGACACCGGCATCATGCGCACCTGCATGATGGCGTCTTGCATTTCTTCTGAGATGCGGTTGATCACCGCGTATTGCGCCTTGATTTCGCGCGACAGCTCACGCACGCCAAACACGTTTTCGGCCCGGCTGGCCAAATAGGGGATGGCGTTTTTGGCGACCACCATTTCACCAATCAGGTTCATCAAACGGTCGATCTTGACCTGATCGACCTTGAGCGTTTTGGCGTTGTTGGCATCGTCGGCACGGCGGTTCAGCCGCATGTCGAACTCAGGCGGGGTCGTAGCGTCTTTGGCTGGCGTGGTCACCGGGGTGGTTGTGGATGCAGTGGGCTGCACAGAATCGACCGTGGACTGAGTGTCAGCAGCCTGAATCTGCACCGTATGTGTTGGAAAGGTCCGGTCAAACCACTGAGCCACGGGTGCCGCGCTGCTGGACTGTTGCGCTTCTGCCGCCGCCGCATTCAGGGCCACTTCTTCGGCTGTGCGGCCACAGGCGCGCAAACATCCAAGCAGCGCCGTCACCGCCGCCTTGATGCGCCCAGCCGACCAGGCAGCATCATCGGGCAGGGCCAAGATTTCACGCTGCACCGCCAGAACATCGGCTATGGCTTTTGTCTGCGGGCTCGTGCTTGCGCCTGCCTCGCTGGTTATCGTTGTCACATGCGCTGCCAGGGTCACCTCGGGTTCTTCGATTGCTATATTTACAGTAGCTCTCTGCGGAGAATTTACCTGGGCTAGAGCCCAATTTGGCTCTGACAGTGTGCGCAGCGACTCAATCAGCGTTCGCACCGCGACCAGATTAACCTGGGGTGACTCCAAAAAGGCCGAAGTCCAGCGCAGGGCTGACGCCAGCCACAGCGCACTGTTGGACAGTTCCAGCATGCTGCACACCGCGCGGTTCAGACCGGTGAGGTCACCGCGGTCCAAAAAACCCAGGGCATCAGCCACAAAGTCTTCGTACACCGGGCCGCCGTTGGGGTCGCCTTGCGGCAACGCCAGCACGATTGCGGTGACTTCCAGAATCTGGATTTGGTCCGGCACATAGCGGTAGTGCAGCTCGATCTCGTCGCGGCTGGTGGCTGCCAACACGTCAAAGTCAAGCATGCAGCGGTAGGCATCCAGCTCGGCCAGCTTGGGCCAAGGCGCGCGCGCCGCCAAACCACCCCACAGCAGGCCGGGGGTCAGTTTGGCTTGGTGCAGCGGGTCTTCACCCTGAAAAAAACATTCTTCCGACGGCTGGTAATGCACCCAGAACAAGGGTGTGCCACTTTGGGCTGCATGCCAGGCCGCCAAGCGTATGGTTTCGGGGATGCGGATCAGCGCGGCCGGGTCGGTTTGCAGCGCCTGCGCGTCAGGGGCCGCGCGCTCAGCCAGGGGGGACGGGGAAGATTCATTGGTAGGGTTGCTGACATCGTTGGCGTCGATCAAGGCACGCAGACTGCGCGCCAGCGCGGCGGCGTCGGTGGTCACACCAGCGGGCATGGGGCGTTCAGCTTCAATGTTGTCGCACAGCATGCCCACGAAATCCATGGCGTCGAGCAGGTGGTCGGCCAGCGCTTGTGAGTAATGCACCCGGCCATGGCGCACCGCGTCCATCAGGTCTTCCCCGGCATGCAGCACCCGGGTCATTTCAGGAAATTCAAACAGCCCGCTGTTTCCCTTGAGCGTGTGCACCAAACGAAACAGCTGCGTCATGAGCTCTTGGTCGTCGGGGGCGTCTTCGAGCTGCATGAGCTTTTCGCCAATGCCCTGCAAGGATTCACGCGACTCGCTTAAAAATTGCGCCAGCAAGTCATTCATGGTGTTGTTTCTCCCAGCAGCAGCGCAACGGAGGTCAGCAGTTGCTCGGACTGCATCGGCTTGACCATGTACAAATTGGCCCCGGCCGCATANGCGCGNTGGCAGTCANCCNNNGANGCCTCGGTAGAGATCATGATGGCAGGGGCCTGTGCCANATCCTGGCTGCGCAATTCGCGCAAAAAACCNTANCCGTCGAGCTTGGGCATGTTGAGGTCTACCAGATACAAATCGAACGGGTTTTGCAAGGCTTTTTCCAATGCTTCCAGCCCGTTGATGGCTTCATCGACCGCNTAGCCTGCCGTCTGCAAAATAGCGCGGTGGTACATCCGCACCGTCGCCGCGTCGTCAATGATNAATATNCGTTTCATGCTTGTCACTCCGTGGGCTTCTGAAAGACGATGGCCTCGGGAAACTTGACCACCTTGTACAGAGACGAGATGCGGCTCATGGATTCGGAATGTCCTAGGCAAATAAAGCCGCCCGGCTTGAGCGCGTCGTAAAAAGTCTCGGCAGCTGTCTTGCGCGACAGATCGTCAAAATAAATCAGCAAGTTGCGGCAAAACACCACATCAAAGTTGCGGTAAGACCGCGTGTCGGCGGGCTCTGACAGGTTGACGCGGGTGAACTCGACCGCGCTGCGCAAGTCGTCGGTCATCTGGTGCCCTTCACTGGTCTTGCGAAAGTACTTTTGCAGATAGGGCAGCGGCAATTGGCACACCGAGCGGTCCGAATACAGGCCGCGCTTGGCTTGGGCCAGGATCGTGGTGTCAATGTCGGAGGCGATGATTTCCACGTCGTAGTGGTGAATGTCGGCCCAACGTTCCAGCAGGTAAATGGCAATCGAATATGGCTCCTCCCCCGACGATGACGGCAGGACCCAGATGCGCAGCGTGGTCTGGTCGCGCTTGCGCGCCACCAGGTGCGGCAAGATGGAGTTGACCAGACACTTGAACTGGTATTCCTCCCGAAAAAAATAGGTCTCGTTGACCGTCATCAGATTGGTCAACACCTGCAGTTCTTCGCCCGAAGTCTGAAAACGCAGCATCATGAAATAGTTTCTGAACGAGGCGTTGTCCGTGGCCTCCATGCGCTCCAGCACACGTTTGTCCACAAAATAACGTTTAGTTGGTTCAAACTGAATGCCCGTCTTACGGTAGAAATACTCACGGAACTTGTGAAATTCTTCCTCCGAGATGCTAGGTATGGGCATAAGGCGGGTCAGTCTTCCTGAATACGCTTGATCGCTAGATCAACCGCAAACGCCATGTAGGCTTGGTCAGCAAAGCGGACTTTGAGTTGCTGCAAAGAGGGCAGCGCCGCCGCTGAGCCGACCTCGCCGAGCAGGTCAACCGCCGTCGCGCAGACGTTGATATGTGAGTCGCGCTCAATCACCTCGCAAAGCCACCGTTCCACTTCCGGGTGTTTGAGCGACTCCAGAATGTTTACTGCAGAAATGCGCATGTCGCTGTCTGCATCTGCCAGCAGGTCACGCATGATGGGAGCGACCGCGTCAGGCAACTGCTTCATGGCCTCTATGGCCTCGTTGCGCAAGACTGCGTCTTCACTGCGCATGCACTTGACCAAGCCGGCCACGGCGACGCTGTCGCCCAGTCGTGTCAACGTGGTGAAGATCACCTCGCGCACTGCCGCATCGTTTTCAAGCGCCAGGCGTGCCACCAGTACGCTTGAGCTGCCTGGGCAGTCGAGCAGATCGCGCGCAGCCCAGCGCCGCACCTCGGCACGGGGATTGTCCAGACTGCGCCCCAGGCTATCGCAATCTCGCTCTTGCAGGCGAGAATCACGTTCTGTACGCTCACTTGGGGTATGTCTGATCAGTACCATGGTGATACCTTTTCTACCGGCTGGCCCAGGCCTTGACCTGGGGCGCCACCTTGTCCAGCGGCAGCACGATGGAGGCACCGCCACGTTCAATCAATTCGGCGGGCATACCAAAGACAACCGCCGTCTCTTCGGCTTCAGCAATCGTGCGGCCACCGGCTTTTTTGATGGCGGTATAGCCATCGGCTCCGTCATAGCCCATGCCCGTCAACATCACCGCCACGATCTGGCTGGGTTTGACGTATTCCAGTGCACTGCGCGCCAACAGCTCCACCGAGGGGTGCCAGAGATGTTCGGCCGATTCGGGTTTGGGCAGCACCGTCAATACACCACCACGGTGCGTCAGCACCATGTCGGCCCCGCCCTTGCCAATGTAGATCGTGCCTGTTTGAACCGGCATGGGGTGTGCGGCCTCTACCACGGTCAGCTCGCATAAGCCATCAAGTCTGGCTGAAAACGGCCCGGTAAAGCTGGCTGGCATGTGCTGGGCGACCAACACCGGCCACGGAAAATTGGCGGGCAGTGCCGGTAACACCTGTTCGAGTGCGCGCGGACCACCAGTCGACACACCAATGATCAACAGCCCTTCAGTGTTCGACATCGGAGTGGTCGCCGTGCTGCGTTGCGCGCTCTCGCGCTCATCAATCAGGCGCTGGCGCAAGCCCTGGGCCGACATTGTGGGCTTGCTCGCAGGCTTGGCCACAAATGCTGATCGACTCTTGCCCAGCTTGGCGCGCGCTGCTGAGCGCACCTTGGCCAGCAAATCGGGTTTGACCTGGTCAAGCGTGAGTGAAATGGTGCCGCCTGGCTTGGCCACATAGTCCACAGCCCCAAGATTGAGAGACTCAAAGGTGGCAAGCGCACCTTTTTCCGTCAGCGACGACACCATCACCACCGGGACTGGCCGCTCGGTCATGATCAGCGACAAGGCGGTGATGCCATCCATCTGCGGCATGTTGATGTCAAGCGTCACCACATCCGGGCGAAACTGCCGGTTTTCCTCGACCGCTTCTTGCCCGTTCCTGGCCTGACGAATCTCGAAATCGCCCTCGGCCTGAAATAGCAACGTTAGCTGGCGGCGCATCAGCGCCGAGTCGTCAACAATCAACAGTTTGATCATGATGCGTCTGGACGCGGCCCGCTCAAGCAGTCAGCTCCGCCATCTCCGATAACTCACCTTCACCAAGCAAATGGCTTGGGTCAATCAACTGCAACATTCGCTTTTGTTTCTCCAGGTTGGCCATGCGCGCGAGCAAGGTCGATTGCTCAGCCGATAGGCAGGGTGCGGGTTCAATGGCGTGGCGTGGTATTTTCAAAACCTCGGCGACCGCATCAACAATAAAGCCGGTGCGCACCCCGCTGATCAGAAACACCACAATGCGCTGCCCATCGTTGCGCTCAATCGTTGGCAGGCCGAGGCGCCGACGCAAGTCAACCACCGGCAGCACACTGCCGCGCAGATTGATGACACCTTCCACCGATGCGGGGGCCTTGGGCACATGGGTGAGCTTCTCTGGCACCCGGACGATCTCCTGCACACTTTCAATTGGCACGCCAAACTCTTCAGCGCCTAACCGGAACACCACCACTTGTTCATCATCGCCAGTGCCGTCGTGGCTGATCTTGGCTACTTCTGATTTGTCGGTATTTGCATTCACTGTGGTCAAGGCCTCTTTGATCGCTGAATGGCGGAACAGGTTGCCGGTGGAAATGATCGACACCAGACGCCGCCCCTTGTCCAGACGGCAAATGTCGGTGATGTCCGCCATATCGCCGTCGCGCGCCAGCAGACTGGGCATGACCTCGACATCGCGGCGAGCCACGCGCAACACCTCGTTGACGTTGTCCACCACAATGCCCACCGAGGCACCGCCAATGGCCACCACAACAATTCGGCTTTGCTCATTGGCATCTTGCTCAGGCAGTCCAAACATGCGCCGCAGCGCCACCAGTGGCAGCAGGCGATTGCGCAGTGTCATCACACCCAAAACATGCGATTGGGCATGTGGCACCTCGACAATCTGCTCTGGTATTTGCACGATTTCTTGCACGTCTTCTATGGCAATGGCGTACTCCTGGCCAGCCACGTCGAAGCTGACCAAGTGCAATTCGGCATCCACGGCGCGCACGCTGTCATCAACCGCCGCTTGTGCCAAGCCCGTGGCGGACACCGCACTTTGGGTGCGGCTGATGGCGGCGATTTGTGCAAACTCCTGGGCAATGAGTTTTTCAAAATTGAGCACCATCACCATGGCATGGCCGCCAATGTCTTTGATCAGGCCTGACAGCAGCTCGGTGTTCACCGTGCCACTGATGCCTTCCACGCCTTCAACCTTGCTGGCTTCCACACCCACCACACTGGCGACACGATCAACCACAAAACCCAGTGGCTGGCCCAGGTCAATCACCACGGCGCGTGAGGCATCGTCGGACTCGCGCTCGGCATAACCCAGCGCACGGCGCAGCGACACGATCGGCAGCACCTTGCCACGCAGGTTGGCCAGGCCTTCGAGGGCAGGTGGAGAGAGTGGCACATGCACCACACTGGGCACGCGGATGATCTCTTGCACTGGGGTCATCTCGACCGCAAAGACTTCGTCGCCAGCAACGAATGCCACGTACTGGCGTGTGTCTGATGACTGAGTGATGACTTTGCCATCACCCGCCGCAGACACCTCAATTGAGGTTTCGCTTGTCATTGTGAGTACCCCTTACTCAGGCGCTTTGCAGCTCGTCGGCCAACGAAGAAATCTCTTCGATCGCGCTGGCCAGCTCTTCGGCACCTTGCGACTGCTGTTTGGCTGCGGCAGCGGCCTCGTCAGAGGCTTTGGCTGCTTCTTGCGCGGCGGCAGAAATTTGCTCAATGCCACGCTTGACTTGCGCCACTGCTGCACCAATTTCATTGGCGGCAGCCAGAATCTCGCCTGCCCCTTTTTCAACTTCGGAAATATTGCTCTCAATGGTCACCATGTTGAGGGTCGTGGCCTTGGCTTTTTCAACCTCGCTCATCGCCGTGGCGACAATTTCGTCCAGATCACGGCCTACCACGCCAATCTGATCTTGCACGGCTTTAACCAGATCTTTGATGCGGTCGGCGTTTTCGGCTGAATCCTGCGCCAGATTGCGGATGTCGGTGGCCACCACGACAAAGCCTTTGCCAAACTCGCCCGCGCGTGCGGCTTCAATCGAGCCATTCACTGCCAACATATTGGTCTGGATCGACACGGTGGTGATGGCATCGACGATCTTGTCGATGCGGCGTGACACAAGTGCCAGTTCTTTGACCTGTTTAATGCTGACCTTGCTGGCATCGGCTGAGGCCAGCACGTTGTTAATCAAGGAATCGACTGAGGTCTTGTTGGTTGCGAGCAATGCTTGAATGGCGGCCACTTTTTCAGCACTGACCTGACCGCGCTGCATGGCGACCTGGGCGCCGCGATCAATTTGTGTGACGGCAGCCGATGCTTCTTCGCTACCGGCTGACTGCACATCGGCACCCCGGCGAATCTGGTCAATGGCCGTCATGATCTGCGTGCCTGAGCGGCTGATCTCCTGAACAGCCGATGACAACTCTTCAGCCGCGGATGCCACTTCTTCGGCGCTCTTGGCCACGTCGGTGGAGTTTTTCAGGTCTTCAGACAGTTCGGACAAATGCTGCGCGGTTTGCTCGCTGGTGGCCAGCGCCTGGGCTTGCTCGGCCACGGTTTTGGCGGCCTCTTCGGCAGCCGCAGACTGCTCTTGCGCAGCAGCAGCAATGTCTTCAGAGCCTTTGAGCGCCTGGCGTGCGGCAGTTTGCGACTGCTGCGCGCCGACGGCAATTTCACCCACACCCTTGACGATTTCAATGGTATCCAGGCGAATCTGCTCCAACTGCTGCGAGATGACCTTACCGTTTTCCACCTCGACCTCAACCGTTTTGGCAGACTGGCCGATGCCGTCGGCAATCACTTTGACCTCTTGCTGAATCTGCCCCACCAAGTCCTGGATTTGCTTGGCGCTTTTCTCAGACGTTTCCGCCAATGTGCGTACCTCGTCGGCCACCACGGCGAACCCTTTGCCGTGCTGACCCGCACGGGCGGCTTCAATGGCTGCGTTCAGCGCCAGCAGGTTGGTCTGGTCGGCAATCCGGGCCACAGCTTTGACGATATCGCCAATGTTGGCGGCCTGCTTCTCCAACTCGGCCACCATGTCGACCGATGCCGCCTGGCGTTGCGCAGAGATGCCGACATTGGTGATGGTGGCGGAGATGTCGGCGCTGGTGGAGGCAACCAGGGCTTGCACGGCTTCAGCACGGGTACGCGACAGGTCCGCGTTCTGCAACTGGCGGGTGATGGACCCTTCAACCTGCTTGAATGCCGCCAGCGACTCTTGGGCTGCCCCTGATGCTTCTTCGGCCCCGGTGGCGATCTGGTCGGCGGCACGCTTGAGCTCTTCAGCCGCAGAAGCTGCCTCGGCAATACCTGAGGCCATCTGGCCGGTGGCCGCAGCAATACGTTCAGCCGCCTGCTGCTGCTTGGCCAGGGTTCGGGCGCGTTTGCGTTGCACCTCGGCATCACGCGCTGCGTTGGCCGACGTGCGACCGCTGCCCCCACTCGTTTCGGCATAAGTTACGTTAGAACTGCTGGAAACAGGTTTTTTGACTAAGGCCATGAATGACTCCTGGGTAAAATCGACGGTAGGTGAAAACAGGAACAGATAAAGCGGCGAAAAAATCAGTTTGAGGGGGTTGGCGATAAAGCCGATGGCAATAGCTGGTGCACCACATCAACCAACAACGTGGGCCGAAAAAATTTCATCAGGTAGTTCTGAGAGTCAAGTCGCAGTCAAGCCGCGATGACATCAAAGTCGTCGAATGACGACGGCAGCAAAACTGGAATAGACCGCAGGCCCGGGCGGTCCTTGAGCGCCAGACAGACCTGTAAACCCGTCCATGTCGTGCATCTCAGGACAAGCGCCGTCATGCAGTGGTTGCACGATTGGTCAAACCTTGTCACTTGGGCTTTCATTGGTATCAACCACTTGGAAGCCCCCGAACTCAAGCGTCATCTTGATCCGTTTGCTGAAAACAGCTGAATCTTCGATAAGCGAAATGGCGCGTTTTTGGATTTGATTCATTAATTTTGAAATTCGGCTTTCACAGCAGTAACAGACCAAGGCAGCAGGGCAGATTTGTGGCTTTCCACCAGTAAGAACGGGGTATGTTATGGAGGCACGCAGGAGTTGTCAGTCATCTAAATCTGAAATTTGTTGCCTAAAGTCTTATTCAAAAATAGGAATATTCCTATTTTTAAAGAAGTATTTGCTAAGCAAATTCTGAGTTGGCACATGTATGGATCTGAATGTGGCTAGACTTATCCATCAAGTGGCCAAACAGCGCCGAGACGTACGAATACGAAATATCTGGAATGATTCGCCTGATCGTTTGTGATGACCATGACATGGTGCGCACTGCTTTGGTGCGTATGCTTGAGTCACATCATCGGATTCAGGTTGTGGCGGAGGCGGCAAATGGTGGTCAACTACTCAACTTGCTGGCTCGCATACCCGCGCTGGATTTTGATGTGATATTGCTTGATTTGAGTATGGGGGCCGCCAGGGTAAGTACCAGCATTGACTTCATAACGCAACTGCTGTTGCTGCAGTCGACGTTGCGCATCTTGGTGGTTTCAATGCACAACGAACCGGAGATCGTCAATGCAGCGCTGCAATTCGGGGCGCTGGGATACGTTTCCAAAGCCAGTTCAATTGAAGTGCTACATGAGGGCATAGCTCATGTCCATCAAAGCCGCCGGTTTCTTGATCCGAATCTAGTCGAGTCGATCGTCGTCAAGCACAGAGTCGCCAACGCATTTCCCTGGGACGTCACGTTGACCAAGCGCGAGCGTGAGGTGATGGTGCTGCTGTGTGCCGGCCGACGCGTCAGTGATATTGCGCAGTTGCTTTGCCTGAGCATCAAGACCGTCAGCACCCATAAGATCAGGCTGATGGAAAAACTCGACGTTAAAAACAACGCCGATTTAATCAAGCTCGGCGTGAGCCAAAGCCTGGTCTAGTGGCGCCAAATTTCAGCATGGTCAAGCCCACATCCACCTGCGCCGATTCAACACTACAGTTGCGTAAACTTCGTCGCTTGCCCGAGGTTGCTTGCCAGGACAAGCCTGTAGCCACTGCATCAAGCTTGAATGCACCCAACCTGCAAGCAATAGAGGCCGCCAACCACGAGTTGCACGTTCACCAAATCGAGTTGACGATGCAGAACGAAGAGTTACGCAGGGTCGGCGCAGAGCTTGAGACAGCACGTAAGCGTTACTATGACCTCTACGATCTGGCTCCGACTGGTTTTTGCACACTTAGTGACGAAGGGGTGATTCTCGAAGCCAATTTGGCTGCCACCTCGCTGCTTGGCGTGTCTCGCAGCGCGTTGATGAGGCAAGCGCTGTCACGTTTTGTCCAGCCAGATGACCTTGCTAGCTATTACCAGTGGAGAAAGCGGGTGTTGCAAGACGGATTGGCACAAACCTGTGAACTGCGTATGAAGCACAGCACAGGTGCGCCGTTCTGGGCTTCGCTGAATGCCACGGCCAGCGTACCTGCGGGAGTGGGACTGACGTTTCGGGTGGTGCTCAGCGATATCACCGGGCGTAAAAATGCAGAGGTGGCTTTCCAGGAGGCGCAATTGCGCCTGCGCCAGTTCACACTGCGCCAGCAGGAGGAGTTTGATGCGCTACGTATGGAGTTAGCACATGATGTTCACGATCAGCTGGGGCAGACGTTGGCCAGCTTGAAGTTTGAAATTGACGGTATACGCGAGACCGCACCTTCCACAGCCGCGCGAATGCAGGCACTGATCACGCGAGGTGTCAATTCCATCCGTGACATCAGCCGGGCGCTGCGACCGATTGCGCTTGAACTAGGCCTTATTCATGCACTGAATGCTTTGGTAGCGCAATTTTCGGAGCGAAATGATGTCAACTTTGTAGCCAACCTGCCGAAAGGACTGCCGTCGCTGTCGGGGCCGGTAGAACGTGGACTCTACCGAATTGCACAAGAAGCACTCATCAATGCGGTTTTGCACGCGCAAGCCACCGAGATTCGAGTCAACTTACGCTTGATTGCAAGTCGGCTTGAGCTTGAAGTGTGTGATGACGGGCTGGGATATGCGTCGGACGCACCGTCAGTCAGCCAGGGCCTGGGGTTAACTGGCATGCGGGAACCCGCACACCAGTTAGGCGCTAATTTGTCAATAACGAGTGGGCCAGCGGACGGAACGCGCGTCTTCGTCAGTATGCAAATTGTTTCATCAATCACATCATGATGGAACGAAGCTTGGCCGGCTGTACGGCAGAAAGTTCATCACCTGGCGAGGCCGGACGCGTTGTCCCCGTGGCAGTTCAGATGTGAAGTAGTGCCAAAACACCCACAGCCAAACCCAAACCTCCCGCCGCAAACATGGCGACTTCCAACCATTTCTTCTTTGTCAGTAAGGAAATGGCCGCCAACGCGATGGACACCTGTAGCACGGTGGTGGATTGCGCCCAGCGGTGGTGCTGGTGCATTTGTTCGTCGCTTTGATGATCCCACTCGGTGGCTTCAGCTTCCAGCTTGTCGGCCACCACTTTGATCTCACCTTTTTCTTTCTCGTAGCGGTCGATCTTGGCCTGGTAGCTGGCTTGTTTGTCTACTGGAGCCAGGTCACGCGCCAGCTCGGCCAAAGACTGTTTGGTGCTTTTGGCCTGGAAATAATTCCACTGGTTGGACGCCTCGGTCTTTTTGATGGCTGCGTTGTTTTTGTACAGGCCGGCATTGGCCTGGGTGGAGCCACCCATGTAACCAAAAAGGGCGCCAACGGTGGCGATGATGGCGGTGAACAACGCGATCTGGTTGGTCATGCGGCTGTGATCACCGTGACCGCCACTCTGTTGTGCTTGTTCCAGTTCGTGGTCGTGCGGGCCGTGGACGTGAAAACCGTGTTCTGACATGGACTCAATTCCTTTGTTGACGGGTGTAAGTGACAAAACTGAAGGCCAGCCCGTTGCTGGCGGTGTGTGATTCTCGGGCCGTTTCAAGCCACTCCAGCCCAAAGGCGGGGGCAAATGCATCGCCGTCAAAGGCTGCATCAATCTCGGTGACCACGGCTTGTGTGGCCAGCGCCAGGGCCTGGGCGTAGACCTCGGCACCACCAATGACCCAGGCAGTGCTGTCCGTTGGGCACAGGTCACAGGCTTGGCTGATGCTGTGTGCCACCAGTGCACCATCGGCGTGCCAATCGGTCTGGCGGGTGACGACCACATTGAGCCGACCGGGTAGAGGGCGGAATTTTGCTGGCAACGAGTCCCAGGTCTTGCGGCCCATGATCACCGGGCAGCCCAAGGTGGTGCGTTTGAAATGCGCAATGTCTTCGGGCAGGTGCCAGGGCAGGGTGTTGTTGTGGCCGATGACGCCGTTGCTGGCGCAGGCAAAGATCAATTTGAGTTGCATCTGGTGAGGTTCCGGTTGGCGGTTTGGCAGCAGTCAGTAGGGGCGAATTGTCACCCTGCACTGGCACACCGTCAGGTCAGCTGATTGAGCCGTTCAGTCACCCACAACAAGGCCAGCAATACCAACACCAGCGCAGGCATCACCATTGGTAACCCGGCATAAGCCGCCAGCAAGCCACAGGCGGCGGGCACCCCAGCGCTGCCCACATACGACAGGCCGACTTGGCGCCCGATGACCTTGGCCGTCAGATCGGCCGGGAAGCGCCGCGCGGTTTCATGCATCATCGACGGGTAAACGGGTGCACAACCCAGGCCCATCAGCACCAGGCCAGCCAAGGACAAAGGTGCAGGCAGGCCGGGTATGGCAAACACCACCGCACCCAGCGTGGCTGTCACAAGACCCAGCCGAATCAGCTGCCGGTTGCCCAGCCGGTTGGCCACCAGCCCCACCGCAAAACGTCCGGCGGTGATTGAGCCAAAGAAAAAAGACACCCACAGGCCAGCGGTGGCCGGGCTGCTGCCACGGCTGTTGACCAGAATACTGGCCGCCCACAAGCCGGTACCGGCCTCGGCCGCCACGTAGAGCAAAAAGCCCAGCGGTGCCAGCCAGGTGGCGGTGATCGAGACCGGTTTGATACGCGCCTGTTGTGCCTCAGTGTGGACCTCGGCCGGTGGTTTGGCGTTTTCCCGCTTCCACAATGAGAGCGACAGCAGCAACACCAGCGCCAGCGACAACTGCAACAAAGCCAAGGTCTGGTAGCCGCTTTGCCAGCCTTGGGTGGCCAGGGTGGCGCCCATGATCAACGGCCCCAGCGTGGCGCCAATGCCCCAGCAGCCGTGTAACCAGTTCATGTGGCGCGAAGAATAGTGTGCTGCCACAAAGTGGTTCAGCCCGGCGTCCACCGCGCCCGCGCCGAACCCGAGTGGCACCGAGAGTGCCAGCAACCAGCCCATAGACGGCGCCAGCGAAAAACCCAGCAACGCCAGACCGGTCAGAAAACCGCTGATCATCACCACCGGCCCGGTACCGAGCTTCTTCAACACATAGTCGCTGACCACGGTGCTCAGACCGGAGCAGGCGGTCATGGTGATGGTCAACAATCCCACGGCGGCCAGCGGCTGTTGCAGTTCTTGCCGCATCGCGGTCCAGGCCACACCCAACACACCGTCGGGCAGCCCCAAGCTGATGAAAGCCAGGTAAATGATGGTCAGCAGAGCCAGGTGCACCAGCGGCACCTTCTTATTCAGAGACACGTTGGGCAAACTTTCAAACAGCAACCGGTGCCTTGATGGCCGGGTGGCTTTGGTAACCCTGGACCTCAAAGTCTTCAAACTGGTAGTCAAAAATGCTAGCAGGCTTGCGTTTGATCACGAGGGCTGGATAGGCAAAAGGTTCACGACTGAGCTGCAGCGCCACTTGCTCCTGGTGGTTGCTGTAGATGTGGCAGTCACCACCGGTCCAGATGAAATCACCCACCTCCAGGTCACACTGCTGCGCCACCATGTGGGTCAGCAGCGCATAACTGGCGATGTTGAAGGGCACGCCCAAAAAGATGTCGGCGCTACGCTGGTACAGCTGGCAACTCAAGCGGCCTTTCCCACCCGGTGTGGTGGGCGGCGCCACATAAAACTGGAAGAAGGCGTGACACGGCATCAGCGCCATCTTGTCCAGGTCGGCCACGTTCCAGGCGCTCACGATGATGCGGCGGCTGTCTGGATTGGTTTTGAGGGTGTTGATCACCTGCTGGATCTGGTCGATGTGGCCACCGTCTGGCTTGGGCCAGCTGCGCCATTGCACACCGTAGACCGGGCCCAGGTCGCCATCGGCGCGGGCCCATTCGTCCCAGATGGTGCAGCCGTTGTCCTGTAACCATTTGACATTGCTGTCACCGCGCAGGAACCACAACAATTCCACAATGATGGCGCGCAGGAACACCTTTTTGGTGGTCACCAGCGGGAAACCTTCGTTTAAATCGAACCGCATCTGGTAACCAAACACGCTGGTGGTGCCGGTGCCGGTGCGGTCGGCCTTGAACACACCATGGGTGTGGACGTGGCGCAGGAAATCTTCGTATTGGGAGCGGATGGGTGCAGAAGTCATAGGAGGGATTTTCCTACAAACCTCGCTTACTCAAAGTTCCAGCACCCGTCCTGGGTTCATCAGACTCTGCGGGTCCAGTGCTTGTTTGATCGAACGCATCATGGCCAAGGCCACCGGTGACTTGTAGTGCACCAGCTGATGCACCTTGAGGCTGCCGATGCCATGTTCGGCGGAAATAGAACCACCAAACTGGGTCACAGCATCAAACACCAGACGGTTGACCTCGGGCTCATGGTCACGCAAAAAGTTGGCGGCATCCACGCCCAGCGGGGCCTGCACGTTGTAGTGCAGGTTGCCGTCCCCCAGGTGGCCAAAGTTGACCAGCCGCACGCCCGGTATGGCTTGCGCCAAAGCGGCGTCGGTGCTGGCGACAAAGGCGGGAATGTTGGAGATCGGCAGCGAGATGTCGTGTTTGATGTTGAGACCTTCTTGGGACTGCGCCAGCGAGATGCTCTCGCGGATTTGCCACAACGCTTTGGCCTGGCTCAAGTTCTCGGCGATCACCGCGTTGGTGACACACCCAGTAGCTAGGGCAGCTTCCAGCAGGCCCTCAAACTGTTGGCGCGCATGGGCTTCTGACTCGTGGTCCGAGTTTTCCAGCAACACACACCACGGCTCATCCTGGAACAGCGGCACCCGCAGCTGTTTGAAATATTTGTCCACCAGGCTCAGGGCAAACTGGCTCATCACCTCAAAACCGGTCAATCCCGCGCCCAGATGTTGGTGTGCCAGGCCCAGCAACGTAACCGCCGCCTGCATCGACGGCACCGCGGCCCAGGCGGTTAACTGAGCCGCAGGCAGCGGGTAGAGCTTCATCGTGGCGGCGGTGATGATGCCCAATGTGCCTTCCGAGCCGACAAACAGGTGACGCAGGTCGTAGCCGGTGTTGTCCTTGCGCAGGCCAGTCAAACCATTCCACACCTCACCTTGCGCATTAACCACTTCCAGGCCCAGGCACAACTCGCGGGTATTGCCAAAACGCAGCACCTGGGTGCCACCGGCGTTGCTGCCCAGGTTGCCACCCAGGGTGCAAGAGCCTTCAGCGGCCAGGCTCAAGGGGAACAAAAAACCCTCTGCCAGGGCACGTTCCTGCACGGCTTGCAGAATACAACCGGCCTCGGCGGTGAGGGTCATGTTGGCGCTGTCCACCGCCCGCACACGGTTCATACGCTGCAGGCTCAACACAATCTGTCGGCCAGAGTCGTCTGGTGTGGCACCCACCGCCAACGAGGTGTTGCCACCCTGCGGCACGATGCTCAAGGCTTGGTCGGGGTACAGGGTCCGATGGCGGGCGCAGGCTTTGACCACCGCAGCCACCTCGGCCGTGTTGCCGGGGCGCACTACCGCCAATGCCTTGCCGCGCGCGCGTTGGCGCCAGTCCTGCTCCCAGGCGCCTAAATCACCTTCGGTGAGCACATGGGCATCGCCGACGATGGTGCGGAGTTCATTAAGCAGGCTTGACATCGGTTGCAGCTTCCTGAGTTGTCTTTTTGGCATCTTGAAAACGCCAGCGGATGTGCAAAGCGCTGGCGGTAAACAAGGACAAGCAGAGTGCGATCTCGACCATCGCCAGGTAATTGCTTGGCGGCCTGTCGCTGTAGGCGCGCACCACGCCTTCGGTGAAATAGAACCAGACCATCAGCGTTACCCAGCGGTGGGTGTACATGCGGTTTTTTAACAGCCCGATCAGCGGAAAACACAGCGGCAGCACTTTGAGCGCCAGCAGTGAGCCACCCGGGCGAATCGGTGCCAGCACCAGTTCCCAAGCCAGGCCCAGCAGGATCAGCCCAAGCAGGCTGCCCACCGCCAGGAAACGGGTCAGGGCGACGGAAGAAGACAGTGGCTTGGGGAGGGTGGGGTTCTGATCAGTCATCGGGATGGCATCATAGCGGCCATGACCGACCTGACCCAAGCCATCTCCCGCTGGCAACAGCGCCTGCAAGCCCTTTTGAACCAGCTGCGCTGTTTCCCCTGGAAAAACACCGCCTACACCCTGCGCGAACGTTTTCGCGAAGACCGGCTGGGTGTGACGGCCAGCAGCTTGACCTTCACCACCACCATTGCGCTGGTGCCTCTGTTTACCGTGGTGCTGGCGGTGTTCACGGCGTTTCCGATGTTTGCCAAATTTCAAGAGGTGTTGCAACAGTGGCTGATCGAGAGCCTGGTTCCCGACAGCATCGCCCGACAGGTGCTGGGTTATCTGACGCAGTTTGCTGGCAAGGCCAGTCGGCTCGGTGGCGTCGGTCTGGGGGCTTTGTTTTTGACGGCGTTGGCCTTGATTTTGACGATTGACCGCACCTTGAACGGCATCTGGCGCGTGCGCAAACCCCGACCGCTGGGTCAGCGGGTGCTGGTGTACTGGGCGTTGATGACGCTCGGGCCGCTGTTGCTGGCTTTGAGCCTGAGCCTGACGTCGTACGCATTGTCAGCCTCCAAAGGGTTGGTGGGGGCGCTGCCCGGTGGCCTGAGGTTTTTTCTGGATAGCTTGCAACTTGTGTTGCTGGCCTGGGGTATGGCTGCGCTTTACCACTTTGTGCCCAACACCCACGTGCGCTGGGCGCATGCCTGGGCCGGTGGCTTGTTTGTGTCGGCCGCATTTGAACTGGCCAAACGGGTGCTGGTGTTGTACCTGGCCAAAGTGCCGACCTATTCGGTGTTGTACGGCGCTTTTGCCACGGTGCCGATTTTGCTGGTGTGGCTGTATGTGGCTTGGGTGATTGTGTTGATGGGGGCGGTGATTGCGGCGTATTTGCCGAGCCTGCTGACCGGCGTGCAGCGCCGCGCGCGAGCCCACGGTTGGCAGTTTTTGCTGGCGCTGGAGACACTGCAGCAGCTCGAGCGTGTGCGCCAAAGCCCGACCAAGGGCTTGAGCCTTGAGCAACTTAGTGCCGCGTTGCAGGTGGACCAGCTGCAACTGGAGCCGGTGGTGGAGACCTTGCTGGCGCTGGACTGGATTGGTCAGCTGGCCGAAGAACGTGCCGATGCCAGCGCCCGGCTGGTGCTGCTGGCCGACCCGGATACCACTTTGCTGGCGCCGCTGTTTGACGCGCTGCTGCTGAAACACGAGCCTGCCACCGAAAATTTATGGAAAAATGGCCTCTGGCCCGCATTAAATCTGCGTAGTGCGCTATAAAAATTGATATGTCGGTGGCTTGCCAGCCTGTTGCCTGTGTGTGCAAGCGAACAGACCCCGCGTTGCTGGCTGGCTAAGCTGGACCAACGTTTACAGACAAGTCGTGTTTGTGACGCCAGCCCCATGGTGTTGAACCAGGGTGCCCACGTAATGCAAAGGACCTATCATGAAAAAATCTCTTCGTATCACCGCCAGCCTATTGGCTGCCGCCGCTTCTTTCACCCTGGCTGGTGTGGCGCAAGCCCAAGCTACCAACGGCAACAGCAACACCAAAGTCAGTGCCAATGCCACACCGGCCTACCGTGCCGGTGGCAGTTATGTTGACTTCAATGCTGGCAAGTCCGACTACTCACTGGACAATGGCATCGGCATCTGGGACAAAGACGATAGCGACAACGCATACAGCGCCCATATCGGCAGCTATTTCAACAACAATCTGGGCATGGAAGTGGGTTACACCGACTTTGGCCAAGTCAACCGTGCAGGCGGCAGCACCAAGGCCCGTGGTATCAGTTTGAGCCTGGTGGGTAAATTCCCGGTGTCTCCTTCTTTTAACCTGCTGGGCAAGATTGGTACCACCTACAGTGACACCGACACCTCTGCCAACCCGACCTCAGGTATAGCGACTGGTTCTGACCGTGGGTTTGGTTTGTCCTACGGCGTTGGCGTGGAATACGCCTTCACCCCCAAGTGGTCGGCCTTGCTGCAATACGAATCACACAATCTTAAGTTTGCGGGTAACAACGAAGAACGTGTTGATGTGACCACCTTGGGTGTACGTTACAGCTATTGATCAACCACCGGCCGGGTGCTTTTTCACCGGGCTATTGATCAGGCCCAATGAAATATGAACTTTTTTGAACTTGCCGACTCCAAAGCTCATGGAAAAGGAAAATGCAAGAAAGCAAACACTGGAGCAACTCC
>WSSedL1CaDRAFT_10000710_pt1 | contig 22410 bp, 25 predicted proteins | sample WetSurSL1Cattail_FD_9464 | JGI IMG/M metagenome (IMG submission 9464)
AGCTGAAGCTGCTCAAGGGAATCCACTTCCACTTCGACCTTGACCATGTGACCCAGGCCGGCGAGCACACGTTCCACCGCCGGCTTGATGCCGCCTGCTGCCACGATATGGTTGTCCTTGATCAAGACACCGTCATCGAGGCCGTAGCGGTGATTGACGCCGCCGCCGCAGCGCACCGCGTATTTCTCCAACATGCGCAAACCGGGGGTCGTCTTGCGCGTGCAAACGATTCTCGCCTTGGTACCTTTGACCGCGTCGACCAGAGCACGGGTTGCGGTCGCGACCCCTGACAGATGCCCGACGAAGTTCAGGGCGACCCGCTCGGCGGCCAAAATTGACCTAGCGAAACCCTGGACGGCGAGCAGAGGCGTGCCGGCCGGCACTTGGTTCCCGTCCCTGGCCTCCAGACGGACCTTCAGGGCGCCGTCCAGGATATGGAAGGCAGACTCGGCCGTAACCAGCCCGGCAACGGTTCCGGCCTCACGGGCCACCAGGAGGGCTGTGGCGCGCTGGCCGGCTGGGAGCACCAAGTCGCTGGTAATGTCACCGGCCCGGCCCAGATCCTCTGCCAGCGCCAGACGGATGATGGGCTCGACCAGCAGGAAGTTCGGGGTACGCAGGGGGAAGGGCATCGGTCGGGTCCGGGAAAAGGGCTAGGAGCTTAGTGGGCGGCACGGGCGGGATTGGCCGGGTCGGCGGCGTCGGCTGCCGCAATCCGTTCGGCGTCGGCCAGGGTCATGAAAGTACGCGTACCGGTTGTTTCCGTGTTCTTGAAATCGCTACGGTAGTGTCCACCCCGGCTTTCGCATCGGGCCAAGGCACCAGCCACCACCATCTTGGCGGTAACGGTCATGTTGAGCAGCGAGGGCTCGTGGCCGCCAGCGCGTTCGATCTGCGTGATACGGGCGAGGGCCTCCGACAGGCCGCTCGCGTCGCGCTCGAGGCCGGCGTAGCGGGTCATCACTTCGCGCAAGGAACGGGGCACGGGCGGGGCGGCGGAACGGGCCGGTGCCGGCGGCGTGCCGCGGCTGTGCCTCGGGTGGGTGTTGGCGCGGATGTCCTCGGCCGCACGGGCGCCGAACACCAATGCTTCGAGCAACGAGTTGGAGGCCAGGCGGTTGGCGCCGTGCAGGCCGGTGCAGGCACACTCACCGATCGCCCAGAGCCCATCCAAAGACGTGCGGCCGCGCGCGTTGGAGGCGATGCCGCCCATGTGATAATGCGCGGCCGGCGCCACCGGGATCGGTTGCGTTGCCGGATCGATGCCGGCTTCGTGGCAGATTTCGTAGACGGTCGGGAAGCGGGACGCGAATTCGGCACCAACCGCCTTGCGGCAATCGAGAAACACTTTGTGCCCGGCGACGAGTTCGCGATGGATGGCGCGGGCCACCACGTCGCGCGGCGCCAATTCGGCGTCCGTATGCACCGCGGGCATGAAGCGGCGGCCGGTTTCGTCGACCAGAATGGCACCTTCGCCGCGCAGCGCTTCGGTGGCGAGCGGAGCGGGATCCTGGTTGATCGCGATGGCGGTCGGGTGGAACTGCACGAATTCCGGATCGGCGATCAGGGCACCGGCACGCGCCGCCATGCCGAGGCCTTCGCCACGGCTTTCCGGTGGATTGGTTGAGACCGCATACAATGCCCCGAGTCCGCCGGTTGCCAGCACGACCGCACAGGCGCGGATCAGGATCAGACGCTGAACCGGGCCGTGCCAAGTGCGCGCGAACAGGCCGACGACACGGCCGTCTTCGATCGCCAGTTCGATGGCATGAAAACCTTCGATGATGGTGATCGACTCTGCTTCGCGGGCACGGGCGGCCAGCGCGGCCATCACTTCGGCTCCGGCGCGGTCGCCTTTGACATGGACGATGCGGGCGGCCGAATGCGCCGCTTCACGGCCCACCGCCAGCGATCCGTCGGCGGCGCGATCGAACGGGGCGCCGTAATGGAGCAGATCGAAGATGCGGTCGGGCGCTTCGCGTGCCACCAAGGCGGCGATGGCGGGATCGCACAGACCGGCACCGGCAGCGATGGTGTCGGCGGCATGGGACTGCCAGGTATCGCCGGCGCCGACCGACGCGGCGATGCCGCCTTGGGCGCGTGCGCTCGAACCCGACACGCCGGGATGCTCGTCGGCCAGGACCACGCAGGGGAACGGCGCCATTTTCAACGCCGTGAACAGCCCCGCAACGCCGGCACCGAGGATCAAGGCCCCTTTGGTTTCGATAACGTTGTCGATATGCGAATGCATAGCAGCTCCTTACGCCGCGTGACGGGCCTTGGTGACAGGCACCGCCAGCATGCGTTCCACGCTTTTCTTGGCGCGGGCAGCAATGGCCGGATCGACCGTGACTTCCACCGTCATGGTCTCAAGGGCGTGGAGAATCTTTGGCAGGGTGATGCGCTTCATGTGCGGGCAGAGATTGCAGGGCCGCACGAATTCGGTGTCGGGGAATTCCACCGCGACGTTGTCGCTCATCGAGCATTCGGTGACGAGCACGACTTTCTTGGGCCGCTTGGCGCCGACGAAATCAATCATGCCCGAGGTCGAACCGGCGAAATCGGAGGCGGCGACGACGTCCGGCGGGCATTCGGGATGGGCCATCACCACCACGCCGGGATTGCCCGCGCGGAAATCGCGGATGTCGGCGGCGGTGAAGCGCTCGTGCACTTCGCAATGGCCTTTCCAGGTGACGATCTTTACCGGCGTCTGTTGGGCGACGTTCTGCGCCAGGAATTCGTCCGGGATCATCACGACCGTGTCGACGCCCCATTCGCGCGCGATGTCTTCCACCACGGCGCGGGCATTAGAGGAGGTGCAGCAAACGTCGCTTTCGGCTTTCACCGCGGCGGAGGTGTTCACATAAGTGACGACCGGCAGGCCCGGATGCTTGGTCTTCAGCGCCCGCACATCGGCGGCGGTGATGGACGCGGCGAGCGAGCAACCAGCGTCGGGATCGGGAATGAGCACGGTCTTTTCCGGCGACAGAACCTTCGAGGTTTCGGCCATGAAATGCACGCCAGCCTGCACGATCACGGCGGCATCGGTCTTGGCAGCGAGGCGGGCAAGTTGCAGCGAGTCGCCGACGAAATCGGCGACGCAGTGGAAGATTTCCGGCGTCATGTAATTGTGCGCCAGCACGACGGCGTTCCGCTCGCGCTTCAACGCGTTGATTGCGGCGATGTACGGTGCGTGGACCGCCCATTCGAGTGAGGGGACGACATGCGCCACCTTCTGGCGAAGCGCTTCGGTTGCGCTTGCGATTTCTGGCGTGAAGGGCAGTCCCGGCATGTCTTCGACCTGTTATGCTCTATGTGAGTATATATATAGGGCAAAAACACCGGCCTTCAAGGCCGGCCACACTCTTTATGCTACACATGAGTACAAATCCGTCAAGACAGATTCGTGAGCCCTACGAGGAATTCACAAGGCCTGGCCGCTGCAGCATATTTTAGAATTGCGATAAACTCGCAACTTACCCGAAACAGTTGAAAGTGGTATCCAATTCAGGCAAAGCCTTGCCGCAGATGCGTCCGTAAACATGCAGACGCGGAGATGCTGCTGTGCGCAGCTCCTTGGGCCCTCCTTCGGGAGGGCCTTTTTTTCCTTATACGCACCAGGTCAACGATTCCGCCGCGATTTTCGCGGGGCTCGTCACCGGCCTAAATTTCGTCAACGCACGCGGCACGTTGCGGAAATGGTGTGTCCATTCGTCAATATAAAAGGAGGCTGCGGGAACATCATAAAACATGTCTACGCCTCATGCCGCCGTGTGATCGCCACAAAGTAGCGGCAGTATTTGACAGACAAATTCGCGACCAGCGGCTTGTTGCGCGTAGTTTGTGGAGTTCTGAACGGAGGCCCTCCCAGGTATCCGAAACGGACGCTCCTCGCTCCGATGCAGCATACTGAGGGGCCTCCGTTCGGAGGCCCCTTTTTTTGGTGTTTGGGCGGTTTTTTAAGTCGCGCGCTGTCGCGCTAGACGTACGCCGGGCGAGGGGCGTTCGCGCAGGACTTCGCGGCGGAAGCGGAACAGTTCGGCCGGGCGTCCACGCGGCGGCGAATTGAATTTGCCGGTGCCTTCCACCAAACCCTGATCTTCCACCAGGCGGCGGAAATTCTGCTTATGCAGACGGATGCCGGAAATCGCTTCCACGGTGCGCTGCAATTCGAGCAACGTGAACGTGGCTGACATCAGCTCGAATACCACCGGGCGGTATTTCATCTTGCCGCGCAGCCGGGCGATGGCGGTGGCGAGGATGCGACGATGGTCAAACATCATGCGGTCGCCGAGCGGCGGCACGTGACCGGTGGCGATCCGGCCATCGCGGGCGCTTTCGGTGACGAGACCTGCTTCGTAGAGCAGTTCGTAGCGCTCCAGAACCTTTTCCTCATCCCAGCCGATGTCTTCGTCGCCGAAGCACAGCCGTACGCGATCGCGACGCAGCTCGGCGCAAGATTTGTCGGACGCGGCGGCGACGAAATCTTCAAGTGCGGGGTCGATGACCTCATCGATCACGGCCGGTTTTTTGTCGCGCCAGTCTTCCCACGGAAAATAGCGATACCAGTCGCGCCAAATGCTCTCGGGCGCATTGCGTTCGCCGAGTTGTTTGGTCAGTGCGAGATACCCCACCGACACGACGCGCATATTTTCGCCCGGCTTCAGGGTGTGACGGCCGCGATCGCCGAAGGTGTAAAGCTGTTCGACATAGCCGAGATCCAAATAGGTTTGTTCGCCCACCCAGGTGCGAAGGCCACCTTCGAGGGTGCGGTGCGAGATCGGATCGAACGGGCCGAAGGGCAGGGAGTCGTCGGCGCCGGCGGTATGCACCACCAGAACGCTGGGACTGTCGTCCACCACCGACACGATGGCGGCGGACAGCCCGATGGTGACGACGTGTTTGCCGGTATCGGTCACAGCCCCAAGTCCTTCAGCACGAACTCTACCGGCACACCTTCTTCGACGGCGACGGCGTCTCCCAATTCCTCGACGGCCTTGATCATGGCGCCGTTGCGCTTCAGCAGCGTGTCGGCGTGCCGGACCATAAGCCGGTTGGGCTGGGCATGCGGCGCGCGGGAACGGATTTCGCGCGCAATGCGATGTTCGTCGCCACGATGGCTGCGGTCGCAGAGGATGGCAAAGGCGCTCGCCATCGAACGGCTGACCCCGGCCCAGCAATGCACGATCAACGGCCGCTCGCCGTCCCAGCCGCGGGCGAAGCCGAGCAGGGCTGCGACATGCACTTCGTCGGGGACAATTTTGCCGTCTTCCGGTTCGGGGATGTCGTGCAGCCCCAGACGCAAATGCCGGTCGGCCGGAAAGTCACTTGGGGCGTAGCTCAAGTAATCCGGCGACAACAAGCTGATCAGGTGCGACGGCTGGTAAGTCCGCAGCATGTTCGGAAGAGCTGAAAGAGGTGTGACCAGAATCAGTGGCATGGCTTCACTTGTTAGCCCGCCATTATGTCACGCGAAAGCCAGCCCTGGTGCTATTTCAGTTTGTTACACCGACAGCTTGCGGAAGCGCTCGAGGAATAGGGCCTCAGCCTCGGCGGTTGGCAGCGGCGTCAGCCGCGGGGTTTTGAGGGCGGCCGGTGGGGCCCCGAAGATCTTCTTGCCTTCGTCCACCTCAAAGCCGGCAAGCTGGGTTGCTTCGTAATAGGCCGAGGCGATGTCGGCCTTTTTGAACAGCTTTTCGAGGTGGATCGGAGGCTTGGGCGGCAGCCCAAAGCGGATGTGAATGGCAGCCATAAGTTTGAGCTCTAAGCTCTTGTAACTAATGCCGACTGCGGCCTTGAATGGGCTTATGAGGTCACCGACAACATACTCCGGCGCATCGTGCAGAAGGGCCATCAGACGGGCTTCGCGGGTCAGCCCCGAGGGGCTGAGGTCGGCGCTAAGCCGCTCGACCAACACGCAATGTTGCGCCACCGAGAAGGCGTGTGCGCCCTTGGTCTGGCCATTCCAGCGCGCCACCCGCGCCAACCCGTGGGCGATGTCTTCGATCTCGACGTCCAGCGGCGAAGGGTCGAGCAGGTCGAGGCGGCGGCCACTCAGCATCCGCTGCCAGGCCCGGGGTGGTTTCGCGATCATGGCCGGGTTTTAGCACAGGTCCAAGGCGGCAGATCTCGGCTTTAGCTTAACTTCTTGAGGATAACGCTGCCGGCCGAATAGCCCGCCCCGAAGGTGCAGAGCACGCCGATATCGCCCTCAGCCAGATCGGCACTGTACTGGTTGAAGGCGATGATCGCGCCCGCTGAGGACGTGTTGGCATAGCGATCGATGATGTTGGGCGCCTCGTCCGGCGTCGGGTCGCGGCCGAACACTTTGTGGGCGAGGAAGAGGTTCATGTTGATGTTGGCCTGATGCAGCCACAGGCGTTTGATGTCCACCGCGGTCAGGCCGTTTTCCGCCAGATGTTCGGTCATGAAGTGGCTGACCAGCGGCAGCACTTCCTTGAACACTTTGCGGCCCTGCTGGACGAACAGCTTGTCGGGCAGGCCGGCGCCTTCCGGTGCGCAGCGGTTCAGGAAGCCGAAATTGTTGCGGATATTGTTGGAAAACTGCGCCTTCAGCTTGGACGACACGATCTCCCACACATTCACGCCTTGGGCGGTCTCGGCGCGTTCGATGATGATGGCGGTGCAGGCGTCACCGAACAGGAAATGGCTGTCGCGCTCACGGAAATTGGCGTGGCCAGTGAGGATTTCCGGGTTGCAGACCAGGATCGCCCGCGCCCCGCCGCTTTCGATCAGACCCTTGGCGATGTGGATGGCGTAGGTCGCCGAGGCGCAGCCGACGCTCATGTCGAAGGCAAAGCCGGTGATGCCGAGCGCCCCCTGAATCTCGATCGCCATGGCGGGATAGGCACGCTGCAAGACCGCGCAGGAGCAGATCACGCCGTCGATCCCGGACGGGGTCTTGCCCGCCGCCGCCATCGCGTCACGGGCCGCGGCCACCGCCATCTCGGCCATCACCGACAACTCGCCGTCGGGACGTTCGGGAATACGAGGGCACATTACCTCAGGATCGAGAATCCCGGTTTTGTCCAGCACGTAGCGGTTCTTAATGCCGGAGGCCTTGACGATGAACGCGCAGGAGGACTCGAGGAGGGCTTTTTTCGTCCCGGCGGCGATTTCCGCTTCGTGGGCGTGGTTGGTGCGCTGGACGTAGGTATTAAAGGAAGCAACGATTTCCTCATTACTGATTGTTTGAGGCGGCACAAACACACCCGAACCCGACACTACCAAACCCGTCAAATTCCTCATCCCTTCCAAATCCTTGGAGAAAACTGACGGATGCGGAAGGTGAAGGCAAGCGCCGGTCTCAACGCGTCGTTTAGAGTTCGTTCGTAAGATTTCCCCGACTGCGGAGAATTGTGACAGTTGAGGACAATTTTAGCGCCTATGAACGGGCCGGGCTCGCCTGAACGCCCTCGGATGACCGCCGGGGCGTGCTGGGCGTTTTTTGTTGTAGGCCTGATGTTCGGTGCTGCCGGTCAGGTGATGTCAGCGCGCGAAATTGCCACGGGCGCCGTGCTGCTGCTGGTCATCACCGTCACAGTCATTTTGTTACGCCGGCTGGCGGAGCGGTCCGACAAGACCTTGCTGGTGGGCGACTTCAGCTATCGCGGTTTTTTCGAGACGGCGATCGAAGGCATTTTCCGCACCTCGCCCGACGGGCGCTATCTCGACGTCAATCCGGCGCTGGCCCACATCTACGGCTACGAACGTTCCGAAGACCTCAAGAACGGTCTCACCAACATCGCCTCGCAGCTTTATGTCGATCCCGGGCGACGCGATGCGTTCAAGACGATCATGGCCGAACACGACGAGGTCATCGGCTTTATCAGCGAAATCCACCGCCGCGACGGCTCGACCATCTGGATCAGTGAAAACGCCCGCGCCATCCGCGACTGGAACGGCCAGATCGTCTGCTATCAGGGCACGGTCGAGGACGTCACCCAGAAATTCGCCGCCGAACGCGCCATTAAGAAGGGCCTCAAGCGCGCCGAACAGGCCAACCGCACCAAAAATGCGTTTCTGGCGATGATGAGCCATGAGTTGAAGACGCCGCTCAACGCCATCATCGGATTCTCCGAGATGATCGGCACCGAGATGCTGGGGCCGGTCGGCAACAAGGCCTATCTCGGCTACATCAACGACATTCACGCCTCCGGCAACAAGCTGCTGGCGATCATCAATGACGTGCTCGATGTGGCGCGTTTTGAAGGCCATGCGATCACCCTCAACCGCTGCGAATGCAGCGCCCAGGAAATCGCCACGGCGGCGCTCAAGCGGGCCCGCGCCCAGAGCGGCGATGGCCGCGAGGTTGTGCTCGAAATACCTGGCGACCTGCCGACCCTCAATGTCGACAAGCTCCGGCTGGCGCAGGTGCTGGCCAATCTTCTTGCCAACGCGCTCAAGTTTACGCCGCCCCCGGGTGTGGTGTTGCTCCGGGCATGGCGGACCCAAGATGGCGCTGTCCACTTTGCCGTTTCCGACAACGGCATTGGCATGTCCGAGGACATCATCGCCATGGTGCTGCAGCCGTTCCATCAGGCCGACGGTTCCTTGGCGCGCCGCTTCGAAGGGGCGGGATTGGGGCTGCCGATCGCTCATGCCCTGGCCAAGCTGCACGGCGGCGCCTTGAGCATCTCCAGCGCCGAGGGGCGGGGGACCACCGTCACCGTCGAACTGCCGCAAAGCTGCCTGTGGCAGGACAAACCCGAGACGGCGGCCGTTTCCGCCTGATCTGCCTTCCATTACCGGTGCGGTTGCTCTAAATCGCTGCCCCCATGACGGCGAAAAATTCGGCAGACAGCGCACTGGTTTTGTTTTCCGGCGGACAGGATTCGACTACCTGCCTCGCCTGGGCACTGGCGCGGTTCGCGTGGGTGGAGACGGTCGGCTTTGATTACGGTCAGCGCCATGCGGTCGAGCTTGAGGCGCGGGTCCGTATTCTGGCGGCGGTCCATTCGCGGTTTCCGCAATGGTCGGACCGGCTCGGCGAGGATCAGTTGCTCGCGCTCGACGTGTTGAAGCAGATTGGCGGCAGCGCGCTCACCGACGCGACGAAGATCGAGATGGGGCGCGACGGCCTGCCGACCAGCTTTGTGCCCGGCCGCAACGTGCTGTTCCTCACCGCGGCGGCGGCACTCGGCTACCGGCGCGGCATCGCCGATCTCGTCGGCGGCATGTGCGAGACCGATTTCTCCGGCTATCCCGATTGCCGCGAGAAGACCATCACCGCCACCGCTGAAGCTCTGACGCTGGCGCTCGACCGGCGCGTCACGGTGCATACGCCGCTGATGTACATCGACAAGGGCCAGACCTGGGCGCTGGCCGAAGAGCTTGGCGGGCGGGCGCTGGTCGACCTCATCATTGAGGAGACCGTTACCTGCTACGAAGGCGATCGCGTCCATCGTCACGACTGGGGCTATGGCTGTGGCGTCTGTCCGGCCTGCGATCTCAGGGCCAAGGGCTACGCGAGATACACCGGCGCATGACGTACGCGGTCAAAGAGATTTTCTACACGTTGCAAGGCGAGGGCGCTCGCTCCGGTCGCGCTGCGGTTTTCCTGCGCTTTGCTGGCTGCAATTTGTGGAACGGCATCGAGGATGATCGCGGCTCGGCGGTGTGCACCTTCTGCGATACCGATTTTGTCGGCACGGACGGCACCGGCGGTGGCAAATTCGCTGATGCCCAAACGCTGGCGGATGCGGTGGCAGCGCTATGGCCGAAGTGCACGTTCGCCCAGCCCTATGTCGTCTGCACTGGCGGCGAGCCGCTGCTGCAGATGGACGATGCGTTGATCGCGGCGCTGCACATCCACGATTTCGAGATCGCCATCGAAACCAACGGTACCATTCTGCCGCCGCCCGGCATCGAATGGGTTTGCGTTAGTCCCAAAGTGGGCGCCGATCTCGTGGTCGAGTCCGGGCAAGAGCTGAAGCTCGTTTATCCGCAAGCAGGCGCGCCGCCGGAACACTTTGCCGATCTTCTGTTCGATCATTATTTCCTGCAACCGATGGACGGCCCTGACCGTGCCGCCAACACCGAGGCCGCGGCGCGCTATTGTCTTGAGCACCCGCAATGGCGCCTGTCATTGCAGACGCACAAGATTATCGGCATCCGATAGCCGTTCCAGACTGTCACAATAACTTCGCAAAAACGCGGCTTTCCGGCGCGTGCCAATTAACGCGGAAAAAACCGCTCGACCATATTTTCGTTCACGCAGTTGCGGGCGAGTGACGGCCTATGGGTTCTTTTGGTAGTGCACACAACTTAACCAAGCCGGACATTGATGCCAATTGGACCGCCGGGCGTCTGGCAGTGGCATTGCCTCCAATTTCATCAGACGCCAACTGCGCGACGGTTTACGAAATGTTGCATGCGCCCGATGCAACGCGGGCCGCGGCAGTGGTTGATGCCGACGGGCATGTGCTCGGGCTGGTAAACCGGCTGCGATTCCTATCGAAATATGCCCAGCGTTTCATTCCCGAATTGTACGCCAAGCGGCCGATTATGGCGCTGGCCAATACGCATTCGCTGGTGGTCGACGAGCAAATGCGGGTGAGCGAACTCGCCACCACAATTACCGAAGATCATCCCGACGCATTGCGCGAGTGCTTCGTCGTCACCCAGGGTGGCATCTATCTCGGCATTGGCACCGGCGAAGCGTTGGTTAAGGCCAAGATGGCGCTGCTGGCGGCACACGAAATACAGCTCAATGCCGCTTTGGTCGCGGCCGAGAATGCCGACCGCACACGCTCGAATTTCCTTGCCTTGATGAGTCACGAATTGCGCACGCCGCTGAATGCCATCATCGGCTTCTCCGAAGTGATCCATAGCGAGATGTTCGGGCCACATTCGGTCAAGTGTTACGGCGAATACGCCAAGGATATTCTCGGCGCCGGGCGGCACTTGCTGGCGTTGATCAATGACATCCTTGATCTGTCGAAATGCGATTCCGGCCATTTCGAGTTGTATTCGGAGCCGGTCGATGTGGGTGCACTGCTCCGCGATTGCATCCGCTATCTCACCGGGCGCGCCGCCGACGGCAAGGTCGCGCTGCGGATTGAAATCCCCAGCGATCTGCCGGCAGTCCGGGGCGATGCGTTGCGTTTGAAGCAGATAATCCTGAACCTGCTCACCAACGCGGTGAAGTTCACACCGCCGACTGGTACGGTCACGATTGGCGCGCAGGTGGCCGCGGATGGTGGCATGGAAATCGCGATTACCGATACCGGCATTGGCATGTCGGCGGAGCAAATCCCGATCGCGTTGGAGCCATTCCGCCAGATCTCGTCACCGTTGGCGCGCAACGTCGAAGGTACCGGTCTCGGCCTGTCGCTCGCCAAGTCGCTCACCGAACGCCACGGCGGCACGCTGGCGATCGAGAGTACGCCCAATGTCGGCACCACGGTGCGCCTGCATTTGCCGCCCGGCCGCACCATCCAGCTCGACGACGACCGCGACCTCAAAACCGCGTGACGATCTTGTCCATGTCCGGCCGCACCCGTTCTTCTAGCGGCACGGCGCTGTGGCCGATGTAGATGAAGCCGGCGATGCGTTCACCCGGTTTGAGACCCAGCTTTTCCTTCACCAACGGGTGATAAGCACACCATTCCGTCAGCCAATTGGCGACGTAGCCGAGGGCGTGGGCGGCGATCAGCAGGGTCTGGCAAACGGCACCGGCCGACAGCATCTGTTCCCACTCGGGAATCGGGATCGCTTCGCGGGTGCGGCTGACGACGGCGACCACCACCGGGGCGCGCAGGAACCGCGCCGCTTCGAGCGCCGCCCGCTCGTTGGTCAGTTTTTCGGTTTCGCATAGCGCTTCCACCAGCAGCTTGCCGGCGCGCTCCCGGGCCTCGCCCTCGAACACAATGAAACGCCAGGGGAACAGTTTGCCGTGGTCGGGCACGCGGGCGGCGGCCTTCAGGATCACCGCCAGTTCGTCGGCGTTGGGGCCGGGGCCGGTCATCGCTTTGGCAGAGCCGGAACGGCGGCTGAGGAGCAGATCGATGGTGCCGGGGGCAGTGCGGTTCAGCGAATTTTCCATATATTCCTTATGGCTATTTGCGGGGATGGCGCCGGGCACCTATGTATGCCTTCAGCGGCCATGCCGTTTGGCGTGCCAGTCCCTATACGATATGCTGAGCGCAGGGAGAGGAAAATGTCCGTTTCGTTTGAAAAAGTCGCCAGCGTCGACCCCATCTGGAGCGCTTTGCGCCAGCAGGCGGAGGAATTGGCTACCCGCGAGACGGCTTTGGCCAGTTTCGTCCACGCCACTATCCTCAATCACGCCCGGCTCGAAGACGCCTTGTCCTACCACTTGGCCAAAAAAGTCGGCGGCGAGGACATCTCCCCAATGCAGGCGCGCGAAATATTTGACCAGGCGCTGACGACCGATCCGGAGATCGGGCAGGCGGTGCGTGCCGACCTGTCGGCGGTGTTCGAGCGCGACCCGGCCTGCCATTCCTACGTGGAAGCGTTCCTGTTCTATAAGGGCTTTCATGCGCTCGAATGCTACCGCATCGCCCATTGGCTGTGGATGGTTGAGCGCGAGGGCATGGGGCTGTTCTTCCAGAGCCGCATTTCGGAGCTGTTTGACGTCGACATCCACCCGGCGGCGCTGCTTGGCCGCGGAATCATGATCGATCATGCTACCGGCGTGGTGATTGGCGAGACGACTGTCGTCGGCGACGATGTTTCGATGTTGCACGGCGTGACGCTGGGCGGCACCGGCAAGGAGATGGGCGACCGCCATCCCAAGATCGGCCGCGGCGTGCTGCTCTCGATGGGCGCCAAGGTGCTGGGCAACATCACGGTGGGCGAATACTCGCGCATCGGCGCCGGTTCGGTGGTGCTGAAGTCGATTCCGGCACACTGCACCGCCGTCGGCGTTCCCGCCAAGCTGGTGAACTGCACCGGTTGCGACCGTCCCAGCCAGAACATGGACCAGTTCATCGACGAGGGCGAAGGGCTGTAAACGTTCACACCTTTCTGCATGTCGTGCACCAGGATTAGCGGCGCTCTGTCGCGGGATTTGCCAATTCGTGGCGGAAGTTGCTTGACCGGCTCCTGCGGGCGTGCGACTCCAATCGCATCCGCGATGGAGGCGATAGTGACCCGTAGCGAAATCTGGCAAGTGGAGAAGTATCTGCGGAACCTGTTCCGGCTGGATACGATCTCTTTGGTAGAGCGTCCCAAGCAGCCCGATTCCGTCGAAGTGTTGGTCAACGGCGAGTTCATCGGCGTGGTCTTCAAGGACGAGGAAGACGGCGAAGTCTCCTACGCCTTCAACATGGCCATTCTGGAGATGGATCTGCCGCCGGCCCCTGCCAGCCGCACCTGATCCAGCCATGCTCGCGGCACCGTCCGGAGCCGCCGGGTTTGTCACCCGGCATCCTACTGCCGCGCTTTCGGCCGTGCTGGTGCTCACCGGAATCATTACCGGTCCCGCGGCGGCGTTGGCCTTCAGCCAGTCGCTTTCGCTGCTCGATCCCGCCGTTTTGGCGCTCGGCGCGGTGTTGGCGGCGGGCATCAGCTTTTGGCACACGCGTCATCCCGTACTCGCCGTACTGACGGCCGTAACGCCACTGCCCGGTCTGATCTTGGCGGCACCGCTCGCCGCCGGTGCATCGTTTGGGCTGGTCCCGTTTGTCGCTTACGGTTTCGGGTTTGCGCTCGCGACGCTCACCGTCCAGCATGTGCTCGACCGCCTGTTGTGCGCGACGATGAGTGAGGCGCCCTGGCGTGCGGCGGGCGTGGTGCTCGGCCTCGCAATCCTCCTCGCGATCGTGTGGTTCAGGCACAGCGACAATGCCGACGCGGCGATGCAGGCCGTCGGCGATCTGCTGGCCGTATCGGCTTCGGTGCTGTTGCTGCTGCCGGTATTGATGGCGCGGGTTCATTTCGACGAGGCCTATGTCGCCGACGCCAACCGGGTTCACGAGCGGCGCGGCCGTACCTTTGAGCGGCTGGGCGGCGCCTCCCTTCCGCGCTGGGGTCTGTCGCTGACCGGCATCGCGATCATCTTCCTGGCGCTGGGATGGTTTGGCGCCGCGCCGGTGGTGCAGGGCGGCTGGTGGCGTTATGGCGCGACAGTCGTGCTGGTGTGTGGCGCGTTCGGCGCTTTTGCCGGCGGTTGGCGTGAAGGCCTCGGTCTCGGCTTTGTCGGCGCGGTGTCGTGTTTGGCAGCGTTATGGTGGCAGACCTACGCGCGAGTTCCGTTTGGGGCCGTGGGCGCGTTCGAGGTCGCGATGCTGGCGAGTTTCCTCAGCCTGAGCAGTGCCCGCCAGATGCGGGCGTGGCGCCGTGCCGGCGATGCGTCCGATATGGCCCGCCGCCGTGCTTTGGAAGAGCCAAGCGGCGCCATTTTTGCCACCCTCGGCGCCACCGCCGCGGCATTGCCGTCGCTGCTGCATGCCGGCGCACAGGTGATCGTTCTGGCCGTTCTCGCCGCCGGGCTTTGCGGTGCGATTCTGTTGCCCGCTGTTCTCACCGGCATCGAAGCCGTGTTTCCCCGGTGGCAGTCGCTGCAAGAGATGTACGGGAGGACGCGGCGGACGTGACGAGTCAGCGGCTGCGTAGCGTCTCGGACGGTAATTCGCCGAAGGCGCGGCGATAACGTTCGGCAAACCGTCCGGGGTCGGGGAAGCCCCAGCGGCGGGCGATCTCGAAAATCCGCGGCGCAAAGTTCACCGTTTGAAGTTCGTGCCGCACCGCTTCGAGCCGCACCTGGGTTAGATAGGCGATCGGCGTCATGCCTTTGAACGTCTTGAAACCGTTCTCCAGCGTGCGCGGTGTTACGCAGCACGCGTCGGCGACATCGCGAATGCGGATCGGCCGGCCGGCATTGACCTGCATATAGTCGACCGCCTGCTTGACGTGCCGCGGCAGGATGTGGGGATGATGCTTGCGGCCGTTCCGTTCGGCCCAGCGGCTTACGGCGGGTTCGAACAACAAGCGCAGGGCTGCTTCGTTTATCAGTTCCGATACCAGCGTCGAGGGCGGCAGTGGATTGGCCAGATCGATCGCGATGGCACTGAGGAGCCGCACGAGGACGCGGCCGCGATCGTTGTCGAGATCCTGCACTGGCTGGACGTCCAGGTCGTCGAGGCGGACATCGCCGTACACCGACGAAATGGCGTGCTGGGCTTCGCGTCGGGGCCACTTCAAAGACGTTTGCTCATGCCCTTTGGCGCTAAAAGTGCAGTTGTCGCGAACCCTCGGCTGGTTCAGGACCAAGGCCTGACCCGGGACCGCAGTGCGTTCCTGGCCGCGCTCGGTCATCTTGAGGCCGCCGTGCTCGGGCAGGGTGACGAACACGCTGTCGAGTTCGTTAGTGCTCGATGAGAAGTCCCAATCGCCGTTCGAGCGAATGCGCCATAACGCGCGACCGTGCGTTGATGCTAAGGTACCAGTCCATTTGAAGTTGTCCGGCGATGCGCAGCGTTCGATCGTTGCACATGGCAGGTAGCTTGAAAATGCTTCTGCCAGCGCGTCCGGACCTCCGCCAATATTGTGTTGTACCGTGAACATTAGCTCCTCGGAGCGAAGCGAACATACCTAGGTGTAGACCTAAGCCTTGCCTAGTGCGCAGAACTACCCATTCCCGGTTCCTTGGAAAGGGAGCAAGCATTCCCCAGAATACACAGACCGCGAAGACACTAGGCGATTTGCGAAGGAATTGTCTTTGCTACCTGGAGCAAATGGTAGACTCATTCAATATATATCTTGCAGACTATATATGTCTTACCGACTATACAGTCTGTAGTGCGTTCCAACACGTGAACAGCTTGAGGCAGATTTGGAACAGTGTCGACAAGTGTGTTGCGACGGTCGAATGGGCTCTGGCGGGATTTCTTCTGTACACTGGCTCGCCTGCGAGTTTGGCGACAAATGGAGCCTGCCAATCCTGTGCGAATTGGGCGTAGGCCCGTTGCACTTTTTGCAACTCAAGCGGGCTCTGGGATCGATTTCGCAGCGCATGCTGACGCGAACGCTGAAGAAGCTGGAACGGGCCGGTGTCGTGATCCGTGCCTCTAGCGGCGGCGCCGGTATGCAGGTTATCTATGCGCTCACGGATGGCGGAGTCGAAATGCTGGAAGCCTTCCGTGGTCTCAGTTTCTGGTTGCGTGAACACGGCTACGTGGTCGACAAACGTCAGGACGCAGCCTAAACGGAAAAAGATCTACTTGCCAGCCGGTTTGCGGAAGCTGGCGATTAGCTTGTCGGTCTTGGCGGTGATGTCCCGCCATTCGGCGAGGTGGGCGCGCTTGAAGCGCGTCGCCAGCGACACACCCGGCGCCAGCAAAGTCTCGCGCAGGCAGCTCGGGCTTGGCACGGCAGGCGACAGCTTTACGCAACGCAGTACGACCGGGCCAGCGTCGGATGGGCCGATAAACAGGTCTTCGCCCCGGTAACCGGTGTCCTGCCGGAAAGCGTATTGGCGCAGGCCGTATGGGCCGTCGGTGCCGCGGCGATCGGCGAGATAGTCGTTATAGACGCGCGCGAGTTTGTCGGCCTCTTTGAGGCCCAGCTTGTTCTTGTGAATGGTAAGATAGACCACGCGTGAATCTGCGGTGTTGCCGGCGAACTCATCCGCGGCCCAATTCGACCAGCCCGAAAAATCGGGCAGCAGCGCGAAGATGGCGATCTCGGGCCGCTCGCCACCGGTGCGGGCACTGTCATACATCAGGTAATTTGCCGGGATGCGGAACGGACGTCCGCTGACGCTCAGGACAACAGCGTCGCTGCGGGAGGTCGGCGCCGCCTGCTCATTGAACAGATCGTCGCTGCGCGGCGCCAAGTAATAGAGCAGCAGCACGGCCGACAGGACAAAGGTCACCCCGAAGAGACTCAAAGGGATCATCCAGCCGGAGCGCCGGCGGACGGTTTCGTCGTCGTTCAAACGGCCCATCGAAAAGCTCTAGTCCCCAGGTCGCGAGTCGAGATCCTCTATACTATGGGCCAACCGGAAATGGAGCGTTAGCGCTTAGCGCCAATTCGGAACGGCGTTATCCGGGACGGGTGCTTCGCTGCAGGGGACGGGGCTGACCTGTTCCATTCTGGCACAGAATTGTCGCTTAGTGCGGGCATGCCCCCTGCAGAACCACGCTCAACAACGTGGGGAAGCGGTATGCACGGCCTGACCATCATCCTTTTTGCCATCGCATTCGGGTTTACGGCCTCGGGAATCACCTCCAGTACCTACAAACTCGTGGCCAAGAAACCCGAGAGCCTGGCAGCGCGGATCGTCTATGCTGGCGTAATGGTCGTGGCCGGTCCCAACGTGCTGTTCGAGAACGCCGCCAACTCGTTCAAAGCCAAGAAGTGCTCCAGCATCGCCTTCTGGCTGGCCGCCGCGATCGCGGGCTATTGGAGCTTCGTCCTCGGCCTGCTCTTGCTCAACCTCTACATCGCGAAATAGCTCACAGCACCGTCAGCATCCCGGCCACCAGCGGGTGGCGGACGATGTCGGAATCGATGAGCCGCACCACCGCAATTTCCGGTACCGCTTCGAGCCGGTCCGCCACGTCCTTGAGCCCCGACAGGCCGGGCAAAAGATCGGTCTGGTCGGGATCGCCCGTAAGCACCATGGTGGAGCGCCAGCCCAGCCGCGTCAGCAGCATTTTGAGCTGGGTGTAGGTGCAGTTCTGCGCTTCGTCGATGACGATGAAACAGTCATTGAGTGTGCGCCCGCGCATGTAGGCGACCGGCGCAATTTCGATGACGTTTTCAGCGACCAGTGCCTTCAGCCGTTTGGTGCCGAGCCGCTCGGTCAACGCGTCGTAAAGTGGCCGCAAGTACGGCGCCAGCTTGTGTTCGAGATCGCCGGGGAGAAAGCCGAGGCTTTCACCCGCTTCGACGGCGGGGCGCGTCAGCAACACGCGGCTAACCCGTCCGCTTTCGAGCGCTTCGACGCCTTTGACGACGGCGAGATAGGTTTTTCCGGTGCCCGCCGGACCCAGCGCAACGGTCACTGCGCGCTCTTCCAGCGCATTCATTAGCCGTTGTTGCCCCGGACTCATCGCCCGGACGTTCTTCACATATTTTCGGTCACGGGGCCCGTCGTCACGCGGTTTTCCGCCGCCACGAGACGGAAACAACGGACGGACGTTTTCGTTATCTGGTAGTTCACGAGACTTGTAACGTGCAGACCGCTTGGCCATGGGTACTCCCTGGTCAAATTACAGACGCCGACAAATTTTGGAAAAGACGAAGCGTGATGGCGGCGAGGCCGTGGAAATCCGGAAATTTCAACCGTGCAACGCCGCACCACTTTGAACCCCCGCTGTGATCAATGTCGAATCACGCGAACACATGGAGGATAACAGAACAAGGCCTTCGAGCGCCGGAAATTTCGCCGCGTCACACATCTGGCATAATGCTGCATGAAGCGGCACACTCACGCGTCATTGTGCTGTCATAATAAGCAGTATTGGACCACAACAAATGCCGCTTTATTCGATCGACGGGATCGCGCCCGAACTTCCGCCTGACGGCGCCTACTTCATCGCACCGGACGCCGTGCTGATCGGACGCGTGCGCCTCTTGCGGAACGCCAGCGTTTGGTTCGGCGCGGTGCTGCGCGGCGACAACGACTGGATCACCGTGGGTGAGGAGGCCAACGTCCAGGACAATGCTGTGATCCACGCCGATGCGGGTCAACCCGTCGTGCTCGGCCGTGGCGTGACGGTAGGGCATCGCGCCACCATCCATTCAGCGACCGTCGGCGATTACAGTTTGATCGGCATGGGCGCAACGCTGCTAAACCGGTCGCGGATCGGATCGCATTGTGTGATCGGCGCCGGCGCGTTGGTGCCGGAGGACAAGGAATTTGCTGACGGGTCGCTGGCGGTCGGGGCGCCAGCCCGGTTGCTGCGCAAGCTCGACGAAGACCAGCGCAAAAGAGTGGAATTTGCGGCCCAAGGATATGTTGTGAATGGCAAAAGGTATCGCGAAGGGCTGATGGAGATACACCTGTAAGCAGTTCATACATCAAAATGTTGTTTTACCAGGCATTCAACCCTCGCGGGGTACAAGGGGGGTCCATAGAGGTTTTCCGCAACCATGACCGTGCCGTCCTCTTTTGCAGCGAAGTTCTCCGAAATGGGCAAGGCCATGCTGGTGGCAGGTTTGGCGCTGCTTGCGGCGTCCGCCATTTTGCTGGTGTCGGCCGAGCATGACCTGCGCAAGAACAATGCGGAGGTGCAGCGGTCCAATGCCGCTTTGCTGCAACTTGCCGAGATCAACTCGCTCGTCATCGGAGTCGATTATTCGGCGCGCGGTTACGCCCTAACTGGCGAGCAGTTGTTCCTTGATCACGAAAACGAGAAGCAACAGGGCCTCAAACTCGGGTTGGCAGATCTGCTCCGCTTGGCGGACCCAGAGCAGGCGGACTACATCGCCCAGCTGACGCGGCTGATCGATCACCACGCGACCGTCTATGCTCAATTTGTGAAAATGGGGCCAGGCCACGCCAAGGAAATGGCAGCGCTCATCACCAATCCGGTAGAACGGCAGAAACGCTACGACGTACTTGCGGCGCTGCAGTCGCTGCACGAAAAGTTGATGGCCGATCTACTGTCCCACCAGGCGCTGGCCGAAAAGCAGCAACGCTTCACGCTGATCCTGACCTTCATGATCGTGGCGATCGCGTTTCTCGGCAGTATTATGGAAGTCGCGGTGGAAGCGGTCTTTAGCCGTCGCAAGCGCCGGGTCCGCGGCGCCGCGATCCCGCCGAACTGACGTTATTCCGCCGCTTGACGCTGGGCTTCCTGCCAGATGCGCCGGATGCGGGCGTCATTCTCCGGGCCGTAATTGAACCACGCCGCCTTGTTGTGCGTGGCATCGACGATGAACAGCATGTCGATGCGACCTAACCGCTGGATCAGCGTGTTGCGCAATGCGTTGATGGTCATCTCGCAGTTGAGCAGCCAGGCTTGCGGCATCAATTGAACCGCCTGACCGCAGCGCATGATCTCCTGTTCAAGGCCAGTGATTGAACGCGACTTCATTTCTGCAATGATGATGAAGCGCGATTGTAGTGTCTTTTCTTGTTCGCGCACCGCATACGTCGCGCCGATATCGCCCTCCGCAGTGAAGAACACAGGACGAGGCTGCGGCGCGGCAGGCCGGAAGAGAATGGCGAGGTCGTCGAATTCGGCGGCCGGCCGGAATTGATCACTGGCGCCGGGCGCGACCACGGAATGCGGTGCGAGGCGTCCTTCGGTCACAAAGACCCGCATCTGTTCGAGCGTGTAGGGCCCGAAGCAGCGGTCATTGGCCTTGATCGTCCACGTCGATGCCATATGTGCCGGATTCCAAACTGCAGCCCATAATTTAGATTTGATTAGTTACTTATGCCTTTCACTGTTGCAAAGGCCAAAAGAAAAGGCCCGGAATTCCGGGCCTTTGAAATGCCGCTCGCCGGTAAAACCGGCGATTGGACGTTAATCGTCGAAATGCCAGTTGCCGTCGTCAAAGCGGCAAGCGGTACCGGAACGGCTGCGCGTGTTGCCGCTGCTATAGGTAGTTTCCGACCAGGAACGGCACACCTTGCGACCGCGGGTGAACTCGCGTTCGGGCGTGAAGTAGCCCCAGTTGTCGCCATGACGCCACTCGTAGCGGTGGCCGAGATCGCCATTGAGACCGCTGGCATAGGCCCGGAAGGCATAGGGATGGTCTTCGCACGGAATATCGCGACTGACGGTATTGCCGAGCAGACCGCCGAGGATGGCGCCGCCGACCACCGCGCCGCCGTTGCCATGGCTCGCCGCGCCGCCAATCAACCCGCCGGCAAGCGCACCGAACAGTGTGCCGGCAACATTATTGCCCTCACGGCAACTGTCCTCGTAATAGCCTTCGCGATAACCATCCGACGGCGGTGGCGGGCCGTAGTTGCCGTTGCCGTTGTCGTTATTGTAGCTCTGGTTTTCGTCGAAGCGGTGATACCGCCCTTTGCGGTCGTAATAGCCGTCGTGATCGGCGCGGCTGTAATAGCCGTCCGGATCGGCGCCCTGAGGCGGCCCCCAATTGGACTGCGCCAAGGCCGGCGTGGCGGCCAGAAGGGTCAAAGCGACTCCAGCCATCATCAGTCTTTTCACCAAGCGAAGCACTCCTCTGAGGCGATGTTGACGACCAGCATCGTACTCCGAGACTGAACCGCGGCTGAACAGAATTGGGCAAAATTCGGGACGTGAAAAAAGCTTTAAGGTTGGCTGATCGGGCGAGGGATCGACCGATTTGATGCCGTTCGCTACTTGATATCGTAGGTCGCCACGCGCCAAAGGCCGTTTTCCAGAACCAGGGTCACGGCCTCCTGGTACACCTTCTTATCGGAGAAGCGGGACTTGTAATGGACCACGGCGTACTGGCCCTTCGGCAGCAGCGGCGGGTCGGCGACGGACGACACCTCTTCAACATCGCGCCAGACAACGGTGCCGACCGCATCGCGGAAAATCTGTACCTTGCTCTCCCATGAGCGTTCGCTGATGCGGGCGCGGAAAATGGCCGAACCTTCGGCATAGCTGTTGGCGTATTTGCCCTTGTCCAACAGCTCAAGCCATTGCCATGCGCTCGACGTTGGCTCCTCGGTGGCTGCCTGGGCCGAAACCGCCAGCATCGCCCCGACCGTAAAAGCCGTCAGTGAGGACAAAACGCCCTTCATCTCCGCCTCCTGTTTGGAATCCGGAATCTGCCGCGTCTGTGTGACGAACCGGTGATGGGCTTGGGCCCAAGCAGGATCATGGTGAAGCAAAACTGCCAGAATCGAATTCGAAGGGTTCTAAAAATAGGCTATCACTTTGGGATAAAATGATTTTCTCTTTTTATCGATCCACAGGTACATTAGGTACATTCGTTTTCGATGTCTTCGGAGGAGGGGCCTCCGACCGGTCTGGCACAACGCCAATGCGTTCAAGGTTGCGCTCAGGCCTTGCTGCGGGCGTAACGATCCAGTCCCTCGATGATATAGCGTCTTGCCGCTTCGGCGTCGCCCCAGCCGAGGATCTTGGACCATTTGCCGGGCTCGAGATCCTTGTAGTGCTCGAAGAAGTGCTCCACCTGGTGGCGGGTGATCTCGGGCAGGTCGGTGTGGTCGTGGACTTTCTCGTAGCGCAGCGTCAGGTGCGGCGAGGGCACGGCGATGATCTTCTCGTCCTGGCCGCCGTCATCTTCCATCAAGAGAACGCCGACCGGCCGCACGTTCACGACCGCGCCCGGCACCAGCGCCCGCGTATTGCAGACCAGCACGTCAACCGGATCGCCGTCGCCCGACAGCGTGTGCGGGATGAAGCCATAATTGCCGGGATAGCGCATCGACGTATACAGAAAGCGATCGACGACGAGAACGCCCGCCTCTTTGTCGATCTCATATTTGATCGGCTCCCCCCC
>WSSedL1CaDRAFT_10000711_pt1 | contig 22409 bp, 20 predicted proteins | sample WetSurSL1Cattail_FD_9464 | JGI IMG/M metagenome (IMG submission 9464)
TTCAATAAAATAAACCAGCTTAAAAAAGAAAGACAGGCTGTCTCGGATAAGGTCACAATTATCATGCAGCTTTACCATTGCAATAATCGTAAAATCCATGACTCGATTATGGAAACTTTCGATCCGGTTCTAATCGCGATTGTAATCGGTGTGGAAAGCGAATATCGGAGTAACGCAGTCAGCGCGGCCGGATGCAGAGGGTTGATGCAACTCTCCCCGGATAAGTTGGAAGACTGGCGTAATGTTCAAAAGAACATCCAGACCGGATCGGAGTACCTCGCGGAACAACTTAACCGCTTCGGCAGCTTGGAGCTGGCCATCGCAGCCTATAATGCGGGTCCCGCATCGGTTTCAAAGTATAAGGGAGTGCCTCCCTATAGTGAAACCAAAGAATATGTTAAGAAAGCCAAACTTTTAAGTTTGGCCTTCGATCACTTTTTACCCTGGACTACCGAGCGGGTTCGCCATTTATTATAACCCGGTATGTCAATTGGGCGATTCCATCAAAGTATCAAAATGCAGCCCGCAGTATTTCCGGACTGCATTTTTTTATTATTACCGGCCTTAGCACGGGATGCACGCTGAGTTTAGGTGGTTTCTTTTGAATTATTATCAAATTGAAAGTAACTTGGGATTACTTAAATATATAATCCTTATTCATGATATCCCCCATTTTTTAAAATCTTTTCCACATCTTTCTGTACGTTCGGTAGATATCCAAATTTGGCCAAAAAAATTTGTAATTCCTTAACACTGGGTTGGAGATTATTTGAATCAGGGGTCATTTTAACCCTTTGTTGCAAACGCGACAACATTATTTTTAGCGCTATAAAATCCAAATCAACCTTGACTTTTCCCATGACCAATTCCCTTAACACTTCTTCCGGAATACTTTCCATAGTATTCCTCTCTTTCCAAATTATCAATAGTAGTCTAATTAATAATTTATTATAAAGTTAGTAAAATTGAGACAATTTAAAAAAGACAACAAAAAAACAACTGCTTCGGTAACCCGGCTGTCAATAACATAACGATACAAAAAAACCGTTGTTGTTTTAGACCCGTAGCTTTGCGTCTCCGGCTTTCACCGGATTTGCCATTTTTCGTCTAAGTTGCATTAAAATTTTGATATGAGAATAATTACCATAATTTATATTAAAAAATAACCATTAAAGTTTATAATAACCAATTTATCGTTAATTGTCAAGCTCTTCTCTTGATATGCTATGGATGACTACGGTTTAATTCCCTTCGTCCGATGTCGTTTCGATAACAAATCCCCTCAAAATAAATTTTTTCCATATCGTGATAAACACCTTTAATAGCCTCATCAACGGTAGCTGCCAGATGAACCAAATTAATCACTCGGCCACCGGCAGTGACCAACTGACCTTGTTTATTTAATCCGGTCCCCGCATGAAAAACCAAGGAGTCGGCTATTTTCTCCAAACCGGTTATTACTTTACCGTCCCGGTATTCACCGGGATACCCTCCGGAGGCGGCCACGACACAAACAGAAGTGACTCCGGATTTCCAACATACTGATTCCGGTTTAAGCCGCCCGTGGGTAGCGCTTTGAAATATCGCAGCCAGATCGGAATCCAACAACGGCAGTACCGCCTGGGTTTCCGGGTCACCAAACCGGACATTGTATTCGATAAGTTTTGGACCTTGTGCGGTGAGCATCAATCCTAAAAAAAGAGTCCCGACAAAAGGAACCCCTTCAGCCGCCATCGCCCGTATAGTTGGATTAAGGATTTCTTGCTGAACCTTTGCAGCGATCTCCTCCGTATATACCGTGGTTGGAGTATAAGTTCCCATTCCTCCGGTATTAGGACCGGTATCCCCGTCCCCTATCCGTTTATGATCCTGAACCGGTAACATCGGCACAGCGGCTTTGCCGTCACAAAAAGCCAGTAACGATACTTCTTCTCCTTCTAAGTACTCTTCAATCACCACCGCCGCTCCGGCATCTCCGAAGATTTTTTGAGTCATAGCTTCATCAACGGCTTCCAGAGCAGTTTCTTGATCAAAAGCCACCACAACACCTTTCCCGGCTGCCAGTCCATCGGCCTTAATGACCAGGGGAACTCCGGCTAGAGCAATATAATCTTTCGCCGAAGCCGGATCAGTAAACGTCTGATATTGAGCGGTAGGAATATTATATTTCTTCATAAAATCCTTGGCATAAACTTTGCTAGCTTCCAATTGAGCGGCATACTTAGTGGGCCCGTAGATTGCCAGACCCCGTTTTTGGAATTCATCAACAATCCCTTGGGCTAAAAACGCTTCCGGACCGACCACTGTGAGATCAATTTGTTGATTTTCCGCGAAATCGGCCATACCCTGTACCGTTAGGGGGGCTAATAAAACATTTTCGGCGACTTGGCCGGTCCCACCATTACCGGGACAGCAAAAGATCTTCGACACTAGCGGACTTGAAGACAATTTCCAACAAATGGCATGCTCCCGCCCACCATTGCCAATCACTAACACTTTCAAAAAAAAACCCCCCTTATTTTACTGAATGCCAAGCGGCTTCCCCACAATTCTTTGATAAGCCTCTAAATATTTCTCACTCGTTTTTTGAATGATATCCTCCGGTAATTTGGGTGCGGGGGGTTGTTTGTCCCAATGAATGCTTTCCAGGTAATCCCGAACATACTGCTTGTCGAAACTGGGTTGCGGCTTTCCGGCAATATACTGATTGTGCGGCCAGAACCGGGAAGAATCCGGTGTAAAGATCTCATCGACCACGGTTAAAACTCCCTCAACCCAAGCAAATTCAAACTTGGTATCGGCAATGATAATGCCGCTGGCTTCGGCTTTTTTGGCTCCGAGCTGATACAACTTTAGCGAATAATCCCGCAACTGCCCGGCTAACTCCCGACCAACTTTGGCTGCTAATTGATTAAAAGTAATCGGCTGATCGTGACCTTCCGATTCTTTGGTGGTTGGAGTAAAAATGGGCTCCGGCAACCTACTGCTTTCCTGTAAACCCTGGGGCAAGCTGATGCCGTTCACCGAACCGCCGGCCTGATATTCTTTTAAACCACTGCCCGCCAGATACCCCCGAACTACACACTCCACCGGAATAACTTGCCCTTTCTTCACCAGCATTGAGCGCCCTTGGAGTATCGTTCTCTCCTCAGCGGTCAAACCCGGAACTTCATTCATATTCCCAGTGATGAAGTGATTAGGCATTGCGGCGGCCGTTTCTTTAAACCAATGGATCGATAATCCATTTAAAACATTCCCTTTTTCCGGAATCGGCTCTGCAAAAACCACATCAAAGGCTGATAAACGATCACTGGCGACAATCAACAAACCATTATTTAGGTCATAGATATCACGCACTTTACCGCGTCCAATCAATGGAAAAGCTTGCAAAGATGTTTTACTCACTACGGCCACGACTGCGCCTCCTTTTAAAATGTTTTTTTACTATTGTGGAACTGCCATACAGGTAAAATTGGCCTCGCTGACCAACTCCCCATCGATTAAAACCTTGCCTTTAAATTTACCGACCTTGGCTTTATACTTAATCAATTCTACTTCAACCCGCAACTGATCACCCGGCTGGATTGCCCTGCGAAACCTGGCCTTTTCCAATGCAGCAAAGAGCGGAACCGATTTTTTATCTTCGGCCAGCTCCATTACAACAAAGCCTGCTACTTGGGCCATAATTTCCACTTGCAAAGAACCGGGGATTAAACAATCACCGTTAAAATACTGTTGCTGGCAATAATAATCACTGGCCGTAATATTCTTTATTCCCACGGCCCGTTTTCCCGTTTCGATCTCAATGATCCGGTCAATCAGCAAAAACGGATAACGGTGCGGTAACAATGCTCTAATTTCATTGATGTCTAACACAGATCCATCTCCCTTCAAGTTTATATTCAGGAGCCAGACGACAGGAGTAAACAATAAAATATCAATACTTATCCGGCTGACTTACCAACACCAACTTATTACTCCTAAATTCTGGATGGTGTATTCTAACTCCTTTATTGTTTTATTAAAATCATGCTAATGTCTAAAATGTCGGATTCCGGTGAAAACCATGGCCATACCGAACCGATCGGCCATATAGATGGATTCTTGGTCTTTGATGGAACCGCCTGGTTGAATAATTGCCGTCACTCCGGCTTTGGCAGCTTCTTCTACCGTATCCGGCATCGGAAAATATGCATCTGAAGCCAAGCAGGCACCCTGGGCGGCTTTTCCAGCTTGAGTAATGGCGATCATTGCCGAACCCACGCGGTTCATCTGTCCCGCCCCCACACCAATGGTGCCGAAATTTTTCGTTAATACAATAGCATTCGATTTAATATACTTCACAACTTTCCAGCCGAATTGCAACTCTTTTAATTCAGCGGCAGTTGGCTGCCGCTTGGTAACCACCTTCAGCTCCGCCGGATCTAACTGAAGCTGATCCAAATCTTGAATTAAAAGACCTCCGGAGACTTTTTTCAGGTCGTAACCGGTAGCGGCCTTTGCCTTACCCAGCTCCGGCAATTCCAATAAACGCAAGTTCTTTTTTTTGGTTAGTAAATCAAAGGCATCCCCATTAAAATCCGGAGCGATTACAATCTCCAGAAATAGCTCGCTCAGTGCCGTGGCGGTTTTAAGGTCCACTGTACGGTTGAGAGCCACGATACCCCCAAATATGGAGGTGGGATCGCTTTGATAGGCTTTCTGATAGGCTTCGTAAATATCGGCTCCAATGCCTACTCCACAAGGGTTGGCATGTTTTACCGCCACCACCGTCGGCTCTTCAAACTCTTTTACCAGCTCCAAAGCGGCATTCCCGTCATTGATATTATTAAAAGAAAGTTCTTTTCCATGAAGCTGGCGGGCCCCAGTTATAGTGGCAGGGGCTAGCGTTGCCTCTTGATAAAAAGCCGCTTTTTGATGCGGATTTTCCCCATAGCGCAGGCTTTGTTTCTTGATAAAGGTGAGCTGCAATAGATCGGGATATTCATCGGTCGGTTGATTATATTGATTATTTAAATAATTAAAAATCATGGCATCATATAATGAAGTCTGCCGGTATACGTTTACCGCACAGCTCCGGCGAAACTCCAGTGTAGTCGCTCCCTGATTGGCTTTCATCTCCGTCATTAGGCGGGAATAATCGGAGGGATCAATAACCACCGTCACATCGCGGTGATTTTTGGCAGCGGAACGCAACATCGACGGTCCGCCGATATCAATATTTTCAATTGCTTCTTCCAACGTTACACCGGGTTTGGCGATAGTGGCTGCGAACGGATAGAGATTGACAACTACCAAGTCAATCGGTAAAATGTTTTCAGCGGCAAGCTGTTGTTGATGTTCGACTGAATCCCTGATGGCCAGCAAACCGCCGTGAATTGCCGGATGGAGGGTCTTGACCCGGCCGTCCAAAATCTCCGGAAAATGGGTGACCTCCGAGATATATGTAACCGCAACTCCCGCTTCTTGAAGGACTTTATAAGTCCCACCGGTAGAAATAATCTCCACCTGGGATTCAATTAAAAATTGGGCCAATTCAACCAGCCCGGTTTTGTCTGAAACACTGATCAAAGCTCTTTTTATTTTCACAATTATCTCCTCCTTGCTAACCAATTTTATTTAAATTAATATGATTATAAGGATAAATCAGCTTGGTTCAACTCAAGCTGCCTATTTTATTCTCGCGCAGAGGCGCCAAGGCGCAGAGTGCGAGATGAGCTTTGCAAGATATTTTTTGGTATTTCGTGATATCGGTTGCCAACTCATGAATAGGAAACGTTTAGGCCAGAAAACATAGTCTCAAAGCGCTTCGTCATTTCTCTGCGCCTCCGCGCCTCTGCGGGAGTTATTCTTTTGATTTTAAATCAATAGGTAACTGATAAATCACTACATTCAAATAATCTGCTGAATTAACTTTATAATCAGATAAATTAATTCATTGTTTTTTCAAACGGGTGCGGCAGCCGTCAAAAATCAATTTGTCCTCCAAGACTAATTTAATTGCTTGAGGGTAGATTTGATGCTCAATCTGTAAGACTTTGGCGGCTAAACTATCGGCTGTATCTTCATCGGACACTGTCACCATTCCCTGTTTTACAATCGGCCCGATATCCGTCTCGGAGGTTACCAGATGAACCGTAGCGCCGGAAAATTTGGCGCCGGAAGCGATAACCGCTTCATGGACGTGATGACCATACATGCCCTTGCCGCCAAACGCCGGTAACAATGCTGGATGGATATTCAAAATTCGGCCCCGGAACTCTTGAATCAACAGTGGATCAAGAATCCTTAAAAAACCGGCTAAACAAACCAGATCGATTTGAAACTCCTGTAAACGTTGAAGTATGGCCAGTGAAAATTCCCTACTCGAGCTACATTGGCGATGGTCAATTACAAGAGTGGGAATCCGCCAATTCTGGGCCCGCTCCAAAGCAAAAACCCCGGACTTGTTACTGATGACTACTGCAATATTCGCCGGCAACTCTTGCTGGTTAACCGCATCAATGATTGCTTGAAGGTTGGAGCCTCCTCCGGAGACCAACACCCCAATTCTTTTTAATGCTACCGTCATCCTATACCATCCTCACTTGATGAACGCCGGAAAACACCGTGCCAATCTGATAACTTTCCGGGATGGCAGCTTTGAGCGCCCCTACGTCCTGGGGAGCGCAAATCACCACCATGCCGATCCCCATGTTGAAGACCCGGTACGCTTCTTCATCCGGTATATCCGCTGATCTTTGCAAAAATCGGAAGATTGGCGGTATCGGCCAACTGCCTTTGGTGATCTCCACTCCGCAGGTTTCCGGCAAGATCCGAGGAATATTGTCGTAGAAACCGCCGCCGGTTATATGGGCCAACCCTTTAATTATTTGTTTGGATACCAAGGGGTAAATCTGCTGGTAATATGAACGATGCGGCGCCAATAATGCTTCGCCAATCGTGCCGTTAAGTTCGGAAAGGTACTCTTGGGGACCAAGCTCCAATTTTTCAAAACAGATCTGGCGGGCCAATGAATATCCGTTAGTGTGTAATCCAAGTGACGGTAATCCAAGCAGTACATCTCCAGCCTGAATCGCAGCGCCGGTAATCAATTGCTCGCGCTCGACCACTCCGATGATCGTCCCCGCCAAGTCGAATTCACCCTTACTATATATACCCGGCATCTCTGCAGTCTCCCCACCGATGAGCACACAGCCGTTTTCCTTGCAGCCCCTGGCGAGTCCTTTGACGATATCTTCGATCATCGCAGGTTTTACAACTCCAGCCCCGATATAGTCCAAAAAGAACAAAGGCCTGGCGCCTTGGACCAGGATATCATTGACACAATGGTTTACCAAGTCATAACCAACCGTATCATAACGTTCTAAGGCAAATGCCACTTTTAACTTGGTACCGACTCCATCGGTGCTGGAAACCAAAACCGGTTCCCGGAAATCCCGAACCGGAAAAGCAAAAAGGCCGCCGAAATTACCGAGATCCCCCAACACCTGTGAATTATAAGTCTCTCTTACCAGCCCCTTAATCCTTTGAACTGCCTCGTTACCGGCGTCGATATTGACTCCGGCTTTTTTATAAAGATCGGTCATCGGTTTAACACTCCTCTAACAGATACTTGTTGTTGCCGCAAGGAATAGGAATAGGGTACACTCCGTTAAAACAAGCCATACATAAATCTTTTTTTGGTTTTAGCGCCCGGCGAAGACCTTCAATCGTTAAAAAGGTAAGACTGTCGGCCTGTATATAACTACGAATTTCTTCCACCGAATGGGCGGAAGCAATCAATTCTTTTCTTACCGAGGTATCAATTCCGTAATAACAAGGATGCGTGATCGGCGGAGCACTGATGCACATATGAACTTCCTTAGCCCCGGCCTCCCGCAATAGATGAATGATTTTCCCGCTGGTAGTCCCTCTAACAATCGTATCATCAACAATCACAACCCGTTTACCTCTTAGAACCTCTTCCACCGGATTCAATTTAATACGCACGCTTAAATCACGCATGTTCTGCTGCGGTTGAATAAAGGTCCGCCCAATATAAGTGTTTTTTATTAACCCAATGTCAAAAGGAATTCCGGAGGCTTCCGCAAATCCAATCGCAGTAGATCGTCCGGTGTCCGGTACCGGCATAACCACATCGGCTTTTCCGGTAAATTGTTTGGCCAGCTCACATCCCATCGCCTTTCGCGATAAATGAACGTTAATCCCGTCAATAGTACTATCGGGACGGGCAAAATAAATATATTCAAACACACAGGGGGCTTCCGCTTCAACTTTAGGGAGCTGATATGTTTTAATCCCGTCGTGATTGATCATGACCATCTCTCCAGGAGCAATGTCCCGGATAAAACGGGCGCCAATACTAGAAAAGGCACAACTTTCCGATGATAAGACATAGGCGTCGGCCAGTTTGCCCAGGCATAATGGCCGGACTCCGTGAGGGTCGCGTAACCCGATCAAGGTATCTTTGGTCATGAACACTAATGCAAAAGAACCCTTTAGGACCTCAGCCGCTTTCAAAATGGCCGTTGGCAGGTCGTCCTGACTGTGACGGGCGATCAGATTGATAATAACCTCGGTATCGGTGGTCGACTGAAATACCGAACCGTTCTTTTGCAATTGCTCACGCAATTCCTCGGTGTTCACCAGGTTACCGTTATGGGCCACCGCTAAAATACCCCTGGAACAACGCGCCATCAACGGTTGAGCATTGGCGAGCAAGCTGGAGCCGGTGGTGGAATAACGGACATGACCAATCCCAATCCTGCCCTTCAATTGTTCCAGAATATCCCGGTTAAATACGTTCGACACCAAACCCATATTTTTATGAGTCAAAATATGATGCCCGTCGGAAACAACCATGCCGGCACTCTCCTGACCCCGGTGTTGCAAGGCATAGAGACCGATATAAGTTAAAAAAGAAGCCTCAAACTCCGGTTCGTTGCTATAGATGCCAAAAATACCGCAGGCTTCTTCCGGATGATCCTCTTCAAAAACCGAGCCGCTATCCTGAATCTCATCTATCAACTGCCTCTACTCCTTTTAATCGATATTAATTAAGTTCGATTCTCAACTGCATTTAGCATGAATCCGGCAAGTAACTTTAAAATCCTTTTATAGCAAGAGCTTGTCTGAGCGAAGTTTAATTAATCCCCAGCCTCTGCTGCCATTCATCACATAACTGTTCGGTTTTTTGTTCAGCATGGCCGATGTACTTTTCAGGATTATTAAGTATTTCCAATTGTTTGGGGGTCAATTTGTTCAAGTAAGGGGCCAATTCTTCATTCTCATTCACCAATTGTCGCAATGTTTTCCCGGTTTTTTGAGATTCAAGCGTCAAAAGCCGGACCGCCTCATGGGCGTTCGGATGGTTCAAAGAGGCCAATAAAATATAGATGGGTTCCGCAATCACCATCTCTTTGGTGCTGTCGAAATTTTGAAGCATCCGTTCTTGGTCAACTACTAATTTCTGCATAACTCGGGTCATCCGGTCCACCGCGGCCACAAAACCGATGACGATTTCGGGTACGAAACGACCGGAAGCAGAATTGGTAAGATCCCGCTGATGCTCCGAGATCTGATCGGCATACATCGTAATCATCCGTGGCATAAATTCTTTCCACATGCTCTTGACATGCTCAAAATTCCAGGGATTGCGTTTATGGGGCATCGTGGAAGAACCGACCTGGGTTGCTTCAAAAGCCTCGCCAACTTCACCAATTTCGGTACGCTGCAAATGACGAATATCATCCGCTAAGTTGGCCAGTACACCAAAGGCAGAGATAATCCCGTGAATATAATCCGTAAGGTATTCCGGCTCCACAATCTGATTGGAATAGTTAGCCGGTTTTAAACCAAGTTCCCGTAGCACCTCGGCCTCAAATTCCAGAGGATCATCAAAAAAGAGCGAACTGGCATTGTAGGCGCCAACTGCTCCGGCGATTTTCCCCCGTAATTCTTGAGCAGCTTTGGATACCGTTTCGATTCTCGAACCCAATCTGCTTACGTATTCAGCCATCGCAAAGCCGAAAGTCAAAGGAACCGCATGTTGGCCATGGGTCCTACCTACCTGAAGGGTTGCTTTTTCCCGCCGGGCAAGGGCGATTAATATCGATTCAAGTTCCAACATTTTGGGGAGAACCACTTGTAATGTAGCTTCCTTAAAACGCAAAGCGGTGGCCGAATCCATGATATCTACCGAAGTGGTTGTAAAATGGACAAAAGGCTTGGCCTCAGAGCTGACCCGGCGTTGAATACAATTGACCAAAGCCCGGATGTTATGCTTGGTCTTCTCTTCTTCTTGATAGACTTCGGCCGGTTCCACCTGTTCGCAGGCATGTACAATTTCGCAAGCCACTGCCGGACTGCAAAGGCCTCGTTTCGCGAGTACATTGGCCAGAGCCGCTTCAACCTTTAATTCATAATGAATATAGGCGTTTTCCGAAAAAAACTCCGCCAATTGGTTAAAAAGGGCTCGGTTCGAAACATAATAACGATGGTCTAACGGACTCAGATTTAAAAAGAGATCCCGCTCCAAAAAATCAGCTCCTTATCCAAATTTGCTTCAAAAAGACAATAGTTGCTCTAAATTGATCTTAGAAAACATAAAGCGGATAGGTCATTGTAAAAGAACCTATCCGCCCGGGTTTTTATCCCTCTACGGTGTAACACCTTGCGGTGCCTGTACCACTTGGACCGGACCTCTAATATATCTTCGATATATTTTATATCTTTGATATATTTTAGCGGAACCCTAGGTACACTTCTATATAAATATGATTGTTTTTTACTCTCTCATTCTAACAAAGGCGATGGGAGATTGTCAACATAAATGACGTTCGCGCTAAAACTTATTATCCGTTTCCATTGGAATTATATCTTGGGGCGAAACAACCATCGTTTTTTTATCGGTCTTATTCTCGGAATGCTCGTCTTGGGCGGCTAAAAGTTTCTGAGAAGCAGCGTCGGCATTCTCAATAGGCTGTTCGGAATGGTCGGACAATTGATTGATCTCCTTTGAAACGGTAAGCAAATTATCACCCTTCTTGTTTTCCTTTCCATTGACCAACTTTGTAAGTTCATTGACGATTTTGCGCATATTATCCGCTTGAGTATTCAGCTCACTTGCCGCTGTGGCACTCTCTTCGGCATTGGATGCATTTTGTTGGGTCACATTTTCAATTTGATTCATCGCCCGATTGACTTGTTCCACCCCCTGCGCCTGTTCATGACTGGCGGCGGATATTTCGCCCATCAATTCACTGACTTTTTTTGCCTGTGTGGTTATCTCTGCTAAAGCTTCCCGTACTTTTTCAGCGACACCGACCCCTTTCCCTGAAAGTTCAATATTCGCTTCAATGATAGCGGTAGTATCCTTGGCCGCCTGTGCACTACGCCCGGCTAAATTTCTTACCTCTTCAGCCACCACGGCAAACCCCATTCCGGATTCTCCAGCGCGGGCCGCTTCGATAGCGGCATTCAAAGCTAAGATATTGGTCTGGAAAGCAATATCATCAATAACTTTAATGATCTTGGAAATTTGGCCGCTGGACTTTTTAATCTCCAGAATCGAATTCATCATTTCCTGCATTTGATTGTTGCCTTTATCGGCGGATGTTTTAGCCTGCTCTGACAGTTGAACAGCCTGTTCGGTATGGGCAGTATTTTGTTGCAGCATTGATGATGTTTCCTGGAGGGTTGAGGACGTTTCTTCAATAGCAGAAGCTTGTTCGGAACTACCCTGAGACAATTGTCCCGCCGATGCAGCTAATTGATTGGATGCCGTTGCAACTTCATCCGCTCCTTCTGTAAGAGCCCTGGCGATTTTATTAACCGGTCCGGTGATACTGCGGGTAATAATTACATTTACTATCATGCCAAGCACAATAAAGATGATTCCCAGCAAAAGTAAAACTACAAAAGAACTAACGTAGGTTCTTGCCGCCATGTTTTGCGCTTCTGTCGAAAGCTTCTCTTCTAAACCGGCACATTGCTCCAAATTGGTAACCCATTCATTCATCGCAGGTTCTGCTTTATTTAACAGCAACGCAATTGCTTCCGCATTTTTGTTGTTTTTAACAAGTTCAATTGCCTGATCATTGAGAGGGCGGATATAGCTTACAGAATTTCTGATTATTTCAAAACTCTCCTGCTCTTCAATGGACATTGGGATCCTATCTAAAGAATCGACAGCTTTATTAAGTTCTTCACGAGCGGTGGCGAATTCTTGATAGGCATTCTGCTTGGCCGTGGCATCGGTGAATAAAACCATCCCCCGGATATCCCGGGAAATAAGATAAATGGACTTCTTGACCACATTAAGCAAACGAATTTTTTCCGAATTCACAGCCATCCCACTCATTTGCTTGTTGATTCTTTCCATATTGAAAAGTGAAATAACGATCAAAATCAAAACAATAACCATCATACTGCCAAAGCCCAGCATAACTCGCGTACCGATCTTCAGTTTGTTTTGCATGGTCTCTCCAATGTCTTTATTATGATTTTTTTATTTACCATCCGATTTATTTTTTGCTTTTTTCTCTTAAACTGTAATTACAAAATATCACGTTTTATAATCTCAAACTAATAATTTTTAAGCTACTTTCATCTCCCCTCCTTGAGGTAGAAAATAAAAAAGCAACCCATCTTCGGTAACCTGGCGATCATAGCCGCTACCAACTATTGGTTTCGGCTTTAGACCCGTGGCTTTGCGTCTCCGCCTTTCGGCGGATTTGCTATTATCAGCTAAGTTGTAAATAATGAACCATCAATATAAGTAATTTATCGACTTAACGAAATAAAACTTATTTTAATGATAGTTAAGGCTGGTCCCATTGTCAAGACCGATTCATATAATTTGTAAAAATAAAAGCTATTTTTCTTTCTACACTGTACAGTAATACTTAGCATTACTTTAACCTGAATCCGGCAAGTAGCTTCATTAATTCATATCAAATAAGAATTTGTCGAATTCAGACAATAAACCCGGTCCGGCCAATTTTTCCGCGTTACAGCGGTAAAATTGCAATGTACTTGCCGGATCGAGGCGACTTGTTCTCCGGTGCTTTTAGAACTTATTCGGGTCTTTTCCCAATGGAATTATTTCTTCAGGAGTAATGACTCTTGTTTTGATCTCATTATTATTCGTCAATCCACTATTCGATTGAATTCGCGATTGATTAACGGATGTCCCCTGCGATATCTGAGGTTGATGTGTAACGGGAAGGTGCGTCAATCCCGATTCCATCATGGATTTTCTTCCATTAACCACTTCCAATAATTGTTCCACTACCTTTTGTAGATTTCGGGCTTGTGTATCCAATTCTGTGGAAGCCGAGGCGTTCTCTTCGGCGGTTGAAGCATTCCGTTGGGTAACTGTCTCCATCTGGGTAATAGCCCTGTTTACCTGTTCAATCCCCTGCGATTGCTCCTGACCGGCAGCAGCGATTTCATTCATTAATTCACTAACTTTTTTAGCTTGCACGGCGATTTCATTTAAAGCAGCGCGCACTTTTTCCGCTCCATTAACGCCTTTATCTGAAAGCTCCATATTATCTTCAATGATTTCGGTGGTTTCCTTGACTGCTTGTGCGCTCCTTTGAGCCAGATTTCTAACCTCCTCAGCCACTACGGCAAATCCCATCCCTGCTTCACCGGCCCGGGCTGCTTCGATCGCGGCGTTCAAAGCTAGAATATTGGTTTGGAAAGCAATATCATCGATTACTTTGATGATCTTCGATACTTTATCACTGGATTTCTTGATTTCATGCATCGAATTCAACATCGCCTGCATTTCCTGATTACCGTTCTCCGCCGCTTGCTTGGTATCATCGGAAAGTTGTGCCGCTTGTTTGGTATTGAGACTATTTTGTTGAATCATTGAAGAAGCTTCTTGAATGGTTGACGAGGTTTCCTCAATTGAACTAGCTTGCTCAGTGCTGGCTTCCGAGAGTTGTTGACTGGAAGTCGCAAGTTGCCGGGCAGTAACCGTAACCTGGTTGGAACTTTCGCTCAACCCGCTGATGGAGTAAATAATGGGTTTGGATATGCTACGGGCAAAACTCCAACTAATAACCAAGATAACTCCAATCATTGTCAAACAAAAAAACAACAATCCGCTTTGTAGCTCTCGAATCGAATGCAAAACCTCCTCAGCCGCAACTTCAACTATGATCCCTTCCATATTCTTACCAATATGAAGAATTCCATAATAACCGAGAACCGAACCTCCACGAAAATTCTTGTATTGGGATACTTCCTCGAAATCAGTTTGTCCTGCTGTAAGTTGTGATACAAGTCTTTGAGCAGCATGAGTATGAATTTTATCTTTGAATGGGGTTAATTGACTATATTGGGGCTTGGTAACCAAAGTTCCTTCAGGGTTTACCAAGTAAACATCGGCTGTTTTCCCGATACCCCCGATGCCATTCAAAACCAGTTGGTTAATATCTCGAGATCTGAGTAAAATCGACAGCACTCCAATAACTTCTCCATGATCACCGGCAGAGAATACCGGAACACCGATAATTATTGTATAATCCTTGAGAAGTGGAGAATAGGATATATTGGATATATATGGCTCTCCCTTCATAGTCTCAATATAATAGTCTCTATTTCTCAAATCCGCACCGATATTGTTTCGTGTCGTATTGTACGCTATAGTCCCATTTCCTCCGATAAGAGTGATAGCAGGTAACCCCAATTTTTCCTTCGAAGATGACATATAAGCGTAAACATTTTCAACCTGGCTTGTCCAGACAGGAGTTTTGAGATTCCAGCCCGTTGCTTTTAGCGTATTAAGAGGCTGATATATATCACGAGAGGCCGCCATCACTTTTAGCTGGGCCACTCCTTGTTGAAGCCAATTTTCAAAATCTTGACGTTTCTTGCTCCCATATACATTTAGCTTGCTCTTGCTAATTAGGCTAATACTTTTTTGGGAAACGCTCAAAGCATATATACTGAGCAGGGAAAAAGGTATTAAGGCCAGTAAAAGCATAATAGTGATCAATTTCACACTTAATTTTTGATTCTTTAGCATCCAAAAACACTCTCCTCATCATACTTCTTGGCTCTGTTAGTGAAAATTATTGACCTTTTAATGATTCGTCCTCAATCCACGGTATTAAACGAATTGGTTATTCGAATTCCCAGAAAAAGCAGATAATCTTCACAAGGTCAAAAAAACGCTGAGAATTAAAACTGTTGATGATCCTTATTCAGCGGGATTACATCTTCGGGAGCGATTACCTTGGTGTTGAGTTGGGGTTTTTGATTACCGACTTGCGCAACAATAGCTCTGTGATTCGGAGCCGGTAATGCCATTTCCTTTTGAATAACCGCAACTTTCCCATCTACCAAATGCGCCAATTCTTCTACAATCTTTCTCATACTATCGGCTTGGGCATTGAGTTCCTCCGCTGCCGAGGCGCTCTCCTCCGCACTGGCGGCATTTTGCTGGGTAATAGTCTCCATTTGGGTCATCGCTTTATTTACTTGTTCGACTCCTTGCGACTGTTCCTGACTGGCTGCCGCAATCTCGTCCATTAATTCATTGACCTTTTTAGCCTGAATAGTTATTTCGGCCAAAGCCTGACCAACTCTCTCGGCAACATGAACTCCTTTTTCGGAGAGTTCGATATTCGCTTCGATAATACTAGTTGTATCCTTTGCAGCCTGGGCGCTGCGTCCCGCCAGATTTCTTACTTCCTCCGCCACCACGGCAAAACCCATTCCGGCTTCACCGGCCCGGGCCGCTTCAATGGCCGCATTCAAAGCCAAAATATTGGTTTGAAAAGCGATATCGTCAATAACTTTAATGATCTTGGCAATCTGGTCGCTGGATTTTTTGATCTCCTGTATCGAATCCATCATTGCTTGCATCTCATGATTTCCTTTATTGGCGGATTCTTTGGCTTGCTCCGATAATCCGGTCGCTTGTTTGGTATTGGCGGTATTTTGCAGCAGCATGGATGAGGTTTCTTGCAAGGTCGAAGAGGTCTCTTCAATGGATGAAGCTTGAACCGAACTCCCCTGGGATAACTGCTGCGCCGCTGCATGGAGTTGGGTTGATGCTGCGGCAACCTGATTTGAACTTTCATTCAGTCCGGTTGTTATTTTTTGAATAGGTTTTGTGATACTCCGGGCTATCAAAAAGGCGCCTATTAATCCAACCAAGATACAGATGACAGTTAAAATTATTAAGGTTTGAAAAGAAAACGAAAATGTATCCAGCACACTGTTCTTCGTTTCATTGTTTTTTTGTTCGGCATAATCAATAAGTTTCTGAAGCTGAACCAGGGTTTCTTGGGACATCGGATCCGCCTGAGTGGCCAACAGAACGGCAGCCTCGGCATCTTTTTTAGCACCAATCAATTTAGCCACCTGATCATTGATGGCCTTGGACCGAAGTCTCCCCTTATTATAACTGGCCAATAAATCTTTCTCTTCTGCAGATAAGGGTAGTTTTTGTAAAGAAGCCATCGCCTCATCCAAATCCGCCCGGGCGGCCGCAGTCTCATTTTTAAGTTTTTCTAAAGTTGCCGGATCACCGGCAAATACGATATTCCCCCGGGTGTTTCTGGTAACGATCAATGCTGATTGTTTAATAATCCCCACCAATCTTATCTCTTCGGCATTTTCAAGCACAGTATTCAAATTGCCACGGAATGAATTCATCGTAAAAAGCGAAATACCAACCAAAACAACAACCATGGTTAGTACCACAACATAACCGAATATAATACGGGCACTAAGTTTCATTTTCATCGCTGCGACCTCCATCAACTATTAATAATACCCATTCATCTTGCAATCAATTCTTAGCTTTCTTTAGTGTATTGCTTGCCTTTTCCCTACCGTCTCAATAAAAAAAGTAATACCGCGTACTCCCGGCATTACTCCAAAAGATCCCAATCTCTATTTACCACTTACATCGGCTTTAATTTTATCCAGTTCTTCCCGGTTTAGGACCATATCGATCTCCAAAAGCATGATGACCCGTTCCTTGGTTTTACCGAGGCCGGTCAAAAAAGCGCCTTCAACTTGAGTGCCAATCTCAGGCGGAGGCTCAATATCACCGGCTGGAATGGTAACGACATCAGCGACCGAATCAACAACCATTCCCATCAAACGTTGATTTCCCTGGGTCTTGACCTCAACCACTATAATACAGGTTCTCTGATCATACTCTCGTTCTTCCATACCCAGACGCAATCGTAGATCGACAACTGGAATAATTTTGCCCCGCAAATTGATTACCCCCTTGATGTAATTTTGCATCTTCGGAATATGGGTAATCTCCATCATCCCGATGATTTCCTTGGACTCTTTAATCGGGATCCCGTAAACCTCTGCTCCTAATATAAACGATAAAAATTTTCCGCCCTGCATCTTCATTCCAATCCCTCCCTGTCATATTTGATAATAGCTCACTGTATTTCATTCAAACTATCAGTTTCAATTCCGGCTTGGTTATTCATACCAATCATTTTGCCGGACCCCATCGGTTTGATAAACCAAAATTTTACCACTCATACTGTTATAAATTACTTTTCGCCCGAGCGAACCGCCAATCGCTGTGGTTACAACTTTTATCCGGTGTTGCTCCAGTATGGTTTCAGCGATTTTGGCATTATCAGTGCCCAGGCACGAACTAGAGTCAAGTCTATTTCCTCCACCGACAATATGGGCTTTTAAGTGGTTTATATCCGAACCTAGATCCAGCATCAAGCGTATTAATTGGGAAATCGCAACATCGCCAAATTTGCCGTTTGGTTTCTGACCAGAGTATCTGGGATAAATATAATGGCATGCGCCGCCGAGTCTTTGCTTGCTATCCCACAGACAGACCGCCACACATGAACCTAAAATAATATGAATTAAATGAAGTTCCTGACTTGCAATGATAAACCCCGGTTGCAAAAAGTAAGTTTTAGAATCTGCCATGGTGATCTCCAAATCATTACTACACATTTGCATTTACATTCAAACCGATATGACGGAGAGCAAATTTATCTTACAATAAAGGATGATATGCTTACAGCAAATAAAAAAACAACTTTTTAATTCGGCAACCCGGCGATCAATGGCGTAAAACAAATTCGATGCAAACGAACCCGTCTTAGCTTTAGACCCGTGGCTTTGCGTCCCCGGCTTTCACCGGATTTGCTATTATCGGTTAAGTTGTTTTGTTCCCAGCCAACCAATTGAACCTCGATCCGGCAAGTACATTGCATTTCCCCGCTGTGATGCGGAAAAATTGGCCAAATCGGGTTTATTGTCTGAATCCGGCAAGTTTTTATTTGATATGAATTAATGCAGTTTCTTGCCGAATTCAGGTTAAAATAAAAGCAATATTTTTAAAGTAAGTATAACTAAATAAATAATAACAAAATCAATTGCTTTATTCAACCGATTTTCCATATTTTTATTGGAAATATATTTAAAAACCCTATCAGAGATGGTCTATTTAAAAGATGTGCCTGTTTGGCTCTTTCGATCTAAATTTTAGCGAAAACTATTCGATGATCGATTTTTATCCCCTTCATTCCTGAGTCCTTTGCTGTCATACCAATCATCGCTACGGATATCGTTGATTTTATAAATCAAGATTTCGCCACTCCCGCTATTAAAAATAATTTTTCGTCCAAATTGGCCTTTTACATCCCGGGTTAATACCTCAAGCTGATTTTTTTTTAGTAGTTTATCGGCTAACTCTGCATTTTCTTCACCTACTTTTGAGTGAAAATTCGCATTATCCCCGCCGCCGACGATATGAGCTTTTAGCGTTGCCTTGGTGGAACCCATCTCCAACATTAATCGGATTAAATGAGGTATGGCTACCTCCCCGTACTTCCCACTGCGCTCCCATTTATCGGATTTGCTTAATATATAATGGCAAATACCACCGTAATGATGATGACTGTCCCATAAACAAACCGCCACACAAGAACCCAGCACCGTATGAATCAAATGGGGTTCCTGACTTGCAAAAATATAACCCGGATTTAGAAAATATGTTTTGAGTTCGTCCATAACAATACTCCACTAATTCAGTATTATAAGCACAAAGCACTCACCAATTGGTTACCATGATAATGAATGGTTATTTACTCTACGGCGCTCGACTCAGGCAATATGGGTCAACTCATCCCGACTCAATATTTCTTCGATATCCAAGATCATTACCACTTTTTCTTTGATTTTACCGACTCCGGCTATAAAGTCACCGTTCATTTGGGCACCGTATTCAGGCGGCGGCTCGATCTCCGATTGTTGAATAGTAACTACCTCTGCCACGTTGTCCACTGCGACTCCAACTAAATGGCGCGCTTCCCGGAGCCCGATTTCAATTACTATTACACAAGTCCGATCAGTATAGGGCCTCTCAGTCATTCCGAACTTTAAGCGCAGATCAATAATTGGAATAATCTTACCCCGCAGATTAATTACGCCTTTGATATAATTTTGGGTCTTGGGAATATGGGTAATTTCCATCAAGCCAATAATCTCGCGGGCTTTGTTAATTGGAATCCCATATAACTCTTGATCCAAATAAAATGTTAAAAACTTGCCACCGTCGATGATCATCTTTTGATCCCTCTCCCTTCTCTATCAGCACTCGGTAATTTAGCCGAGTCCAGGTTCAATGTAATAAGCAATCGATATCAGATCACTATCGCCTTCAACTTGAAAAAATAATTTCGTCGTTTTAACCCTGCTGATCATTGAGATTACATTTTCTCCGCGGATACACACCGGAGGAGAAATATATATCGAATTAATTGCTTTAAATTTACTCATTGCCACATTCACTGCCAAAGTTGCGATCTCGCCGATAGTATTTTGAGACTCATCATCAATTGCCGGCACTGTTGCGCCTTTTACATTGGAAACTATCTTTAAAGTCAATGCTTTACTAAATCCGAATAAAATATTTCCTTGGAAAGCATGAGAAAAACTATTAAGGACGTTTATTTGATCGGCAGACACCAAAAACTGTGTTTCAGCTTCTTCTTCGCATTTAAAATGGGGCTTCACCCTAAAAATCGGCATGACTTCACTCATTGTTTGAATAAATGAGTCTTTCAGCTCCATGCGATTTATTCTCCTTCAAATCCAATCTCGATCATTACCGGCCCAAGTTTTGTTTGATACGATTTCTGGGCTGACTGTACTTGTGGAGTGGCAATATCTAATTTTTCATCGGCAAAAATCGCCGGTGGAGTTAAGCGGAGATCGCTTCCCCTATAAGTATTGTTTACCACAGTGATTCCACTGCCGGTGATCATATTGGTAAATTCGGCAAGATAAAAACACAGATCCATCTCATCCGTAGCTGATTCTCCGTTGGCCGACTCATATAGTTTCTTTACCAAATCCTCAGCCATGGCAATATGAATTCGTCCTTTGTTAACACCAACCACTCCAACAACAGATGAAAGTTTTTTAGTGGAATCCGCCGGTTGACTATCACAATTGCTCAAATCAACCTCTGCCAGTTGGGCAAATGTTTTTTTCAGAGCATCCTCAAAGCAGTTACAAAAATAATTGAATTTATCCTGTTCCATTTCATTTGCCCTCCTTAAATGATACTGCGGATACTACTTACCAATTCTTCCGGTTTAAATGGTTTGGTCAAGAAAAGCTTTACACCCATTCGCTTGGCCTTGCTGGTCAAGTCATCATCTCCCATAGCGCTTAACATAATCACTTTGGCCGTCGGATTTCTTTGAAATAAAGCTTCCGCGGTTTGGATACCGTCCATAATCGGCATCGTGACATCGAGAATGATCACATCAGGGTTTAAGACCGCGATCTTCTCCAGCCCTTCCTGCCCGTTAAAGGCCTGATCCATTACTTGGAAACCTTCCGGTTCCAAAGCCCGTTTTACTGCCTTAAAAACCATGGGTGAATCGTCAACCACAAGCACATTACAAGTTTGAGCCATTTAAATACTTCCTCCTCCGCTTTTACAATGATTTGATATAAGATAACGGCATTAAATCGTTCTTCAAAATCCGATACCCATTAAATATTTCGGTAGCCGCTCTATTTTTCTTGAGGTTTATCAGCAGTTTTCAAAAAGAATATTTCCCCTGATTATCACCCTAAACAATCAACTGGATTATCAAACATAAACTTCTATAAATTTCCTACAATGCAATCATCTTATGTTTGTAATGCTTTTTCCCCGTAATGCCGCCCTGGTTAGCTACATGAGATTCCTCGTTATCATCAATGACTTTAATAACAAATGAAGTCAATTCCTTTTTTAAATCCTTCTCACTCGGTACTGCCAGAAGTCTATCATTCCGATCATAAAGCACTTTCACAACCGGACGGGTTGGAAAATCTTTGGTGACATCAATGACTACCCCTCTTTCACCGTTTTCCAAAACTACGGTGCTGCCGATTGGGAACGGGGCTATGTTTTGTAAAAATATAGCCGTTAAATCCGGATCGAAGATGAGCTGTCCTTGATCACGAATGTATTCAATCACTTGATGGGGCAAAAATCGTTTTCGGTAAATGCGGTCGGTAGACATTGCATCGTACACATCAGCCAACGCCACTATTCTTGAAAACTCCTGAATCTGAAACCCCTTAATCCCTAGCGGATATCCCGATCCATCAGATCTCTCATGATGCTGCCAGGCGACGCAAGCCGACAACCAATTAATATCGGCGCATTCCTTTAAAATATCATAGCCAATTTGGGGATGCTTTTGAATATCAGAATATTCGAATTTGGTAAGCTTCCCTTTTTTATTGAGAATCTCCAGCGGTATTTTTGCTTTTCCGATATCGTGCAAAATCGCACCGGTTCCCAGTAGCTTCAACTTTGAATCGTTGTAATTGAGAGCCATGCCGGTAACTAGTGCTAATAAACAAACCCCTACATTATGTGAAAAGTGATAGTCATTCATGACCCGCATTTCAACCAAATTAATAATGATATTCGGATTGTCAATTAATTCTTTAATGATGTCATCGACAACTTTCACGATTTTTTCACTGTCTAGAGCTTTGCCTTTGCTGATGTTCGTCATAAGCTTTTTGGTGATCTTGGTGGCTTCATTTCTGGTTTGAATCTTTACTAATTCATCCACTTCAACCTGCCCGATGCGTTGATCGGTTATATATAATGTGGATACGCCAAACCTTTCTAATTTCTTAATATATTTATCGGTCAAATAAGTTCCTTCCGCCAATAATACATTGCCCTTTGCTGAATAAATACTCCGTGCAAGTTGCATGTTTTCTTTTAAATTATCGATTGAAAGGATTTTCATCTATTCTCCAACCTTCCAAAAAATTTTAAATATTCTTTACCTACATATCTTTAAATCGATTACTCGAAGATTTTAGGCTAGAGCAGACCACTAAACGTGGCCGACTCT